>ERZ791927.570-NODE-570-length-36151-cov-5.519365_pt1 | contig 36151 bp, 37 predicted proteins | sample MGYA00510130_ERZ791927 | MGnify/ENA primary metagenome ERZ791927 (study PRJEB30046, sample SAMN00792055) | human gut metagenome | study: EMG produced TPA metagenomics assembly of the A metagenome-wide association study of gut microbiota in type 2...
GGCGGGACTGGCGGCAAAGCTCACCGCCCTTTGCGCGCGCCTGCGCGGCAAAAATGCCGCCCTGCAAAAGGAAAATCTGCAAAAGGACATCGACCGTCTGCAAAGCGGCAGCCTGCCGACGTCGCTTGACAAATATATCCCGCTCATTTATGAAAAGCCCGCGACCTTCTTTGACTATTGCCGTGACAGCCTTGTGTTTGTCTCCGAGATCGGCAGGATCAGGGAGCGCGCCCGCACCTTCCACTGGCAGCTTCAGGAGGACATCAAGGGGCTGATCGAGGAGGGGGCGCTTTGTCACGCGCTGACGGAGTTTGCCATGCCGTCGGACACGCTGCGTCTGCGTTTGGAGCAGATGGGCGCCATCCTCATGCAGACGTTTGCGGGCAGCCTTTGGGACATTTCCGCCCGCACACTGTATAACGTCACGGCGCGTCAGCTGCCGGTGTGGTCGGGCGGCGTGGAGCTGCTTGCGGACGATCTGCAGGATATGCTGCATCGCGGCGTTGCCAGCGTCGTGCTCAGCGGCAGGGAAGAAAAGGCTGCTGCCGTTCTTGCCGAGGATCTGACGGCGCGCGGCATCCCTGCCATTTTTGCCGCCTCTCCCGCAGCTCCCGTCAAGGGACAGGTGCTCATCACCACGGGTGGTCTTTCCGCCGGTGCGGAGTTCCCCGATGCGGGCTTTGCCGTTATCACCCACGGACGCGTGTCCGCCGTGCGGCACAAGCCGCGACGGGTGAAAAAGGACAAGGGCAGTGAGATCCACAGTCTGTCGGAGCTTTCCGTCGGCGATTATGTCGTGCACTCCGCGCACGGCATCGGCATCTATCAGGGCGTCCATCAGCTGACGCTGCAGGGCGTTGTGAAGGACTATATCAAGATCCAGTATGACAAGGGCGACGTGCTGTATGTGCCGGTCACACAACTGGATCTTGTCTCCAAATATATCGGCGGCAAGGAAGATGTACAGCTGCGGCTGCACCGTCTCGGCGGACAGGAATGGCAAAAGACCAAAACGCGCGTGCGCGCCGTGGTCAAGGACATCGCCAAGCAGCTCATCGCCCTATACGGCAAGCGCATGGCAACGCCTGGCTTTGCCTTTTCCCCCGATGGGGAATGGCAATATGACTTTGAACGCCATTTTGAATATCAGGAGACCGACGATCAGCTGCGCTGCATCGACGAGATCAAGAGCGACATGGAACGCCCCGTGCCGATGGATCGTCTTTTGTGCGGCGATGTCGGATTCGGCAAGACCGAGGTGGCGCTGCGTGCGGCGTTCAAGTGTGTGACCGAGGGAAAAATGTGCGTGCTGCTGGTGCCGACCACCATTTTGGCGTTTCAGCACTATAACACCATCGTCCGCCGCTTTGAGGGCTTTCCCGTAGAGGTGGAGATGCTGTCCCGCTTCCGTACGCCGCGTCAGCAGGCGGACATCCTGCGCCGTGTCGCAGAGGGCAAGATCGACATTTTGGTCGGCACGCACCGTATGCTGTCAAAGGATGTGAAGCTGCCGCGGCTGGGGCTGTTCATCGTGGATGAGGAACAGCGCTTCGGCGTGGCGCAGAAGGAACGCATAAAAGAATTGGCGCCGACCGTGGATGTACTCACCTTGTCTGCAACGCCGATCCCGCGCACATTGAATATGGCGATGAGTGGGGTGCGGGATATGTCCATCATCGAGGAAGCGCCGCAGGATCGCCGCCCCGTGCAGACCTATGTTCTGGAGCACGACAACGGCATCATTGCCGACGCCATCCGCCGCGAGCTGCGGCGGGACGGACAGGTATACTATCTGCACAACCGCGTCGAGGACATCGAACGCTGCGCATCCGGCCTGCAAATGCGCATCCCTGAGGCGCGCATCGCCGTGGCACACGGAAAAATGACCGAGGAAGAGTTGTCGGATATATGGCGGCGGGTGCTGGAACATGAGGTGGATATCCTTGTGTGCACCACCATCATTGAAACAGGCATCGACGTGCCCAATGTCAACACCCTCATCATCGAGAACGCCGACCGTTTCGGTCTGTCCCAGCTGCACCAGCTGCGCGGCAGAGTGGGGCGCTCGTCCCGACGGGCATATGCCTATCTCACCTTCCGTCGCGGCAAGGAGCTGACCGACATTGCGTCCAAGCGACTGGAAGCGATGCGGGACTTCACCGAGTTTGGTGCGGGCTTTAAGATCGCCATGCGGGATATGGAGATCCGCGGTGCGGGCAATATGCTCGGCGCACAGCAGCACGGGCATATGGAAGCAGTCGGCTATGAAATGTATCTGCGACTGCTGTCCGAAGCGGTCGAGGCGGAAAAGGGAAACACGACTGCCGGAAACGAGGCGGAGTGCCTTGTGGATGTGCAGATCTCCGCACACATTCCCGAAAGCTATATTGCCGACAACGCCCAACGGCTTGAGATCTATCGGAAGATTGCGGACATCCGCACAATGGACGACTCACTCGATGTGTATGACGAGCTTATAGACCGCTTCGGCGAGCCGCCTGCAGCGGTGCAGGGGCTGATCGACATTGCGCTTTTGCGCAACATGGCGGCGGCACTCGGCATTTACGAGGTCAAACAGCAGGGCGACACGCTGCTTCTGTACCAGCGTAAGCTGGACATGGAGGTCGGCGCACGCATGACGGCGGCGCTGCGCGGCAGAGTGCTCATCAGCGCCGGTGCAAAACCGTATTTTGCGGTGAAGCTGAAAAAGGGGCTGACAGCGCTGGATACGCTGCGTGAAGCGCTGGAAAGCGCCGCCCCTCCGAAAGAGGAAGAGTAAAACAAAAGGCAGACACCGTCAGGTGTCTGCCTTTTCAGTGTGTCAAAAAACTTGTTTTTTGACACACTGTGAGGCTGTCTAAAAACCGCAGGAGCAAGGAAACCGCCCCCGTCGGCGTATGTGTATACGCCAGGGGGCGGTTGACGCAGACAGCAAAAGCGTGCGTTTCAAAGAAACGCTCTTTTTTGTTTGCTAAAGTTTTTCCGATACCTTTTCGCGCAAATGCGCTTTTGCGTCCTGCGGACTTTTTTGACAGTCTGAAAAGGCAGACACCGTCAGGTGTCTGCCTTTTCTCTATCTGTTTTGAAAAGCATCAATGCCTTTTTTCAGCCGTTCAAGTCCATCCTTCAACGTGGAGCGGGGACAGGCAATGTTCATGCGCAGGAAGGTGTCGCCGTCGCCGCCGTAAGCCCCGCCGGCGGAGAGATACAGTCCCGTTTCCCTGCGGATGAACGCAGCAAGCGTTTCGGAATCGGTCTGCAGGCTGTTGCAGCAAAGCCACAGAAGATAGGTCGCGTCGCCGCCGACGACATGAATTTGCGGAATTTCCTTTTCGACAAATGCGGTCGTCACCTTGCGGTTCTCCGCAATATATGCCCGCAGCTCCGAAAGCCACGGCGCCCCCTTTGTGAATGCGGTGATCGCCGCCGTGACGGCAAAGGCATTCGGTTCCGCTACCTCGTCGGTGTTCAGCCCGCGCCACACCTTGTGCCGCAATGTGGGGTCGGGAACGGAGACGGCAGCGGTCTGCAGTCCCGCGATGTTGAACGCTTTGGTGGGTGCAAGACAGGTGATGCTGTTTGTGCGGCAGTCCTCCGACACCGACGCAAACGGCACATAGTCACACCCCGGTGTCGTCAGATCGCAGTGAATTTCATCCGCCACCACCGTGACGTGGTGACGGCGGCACAGCGTGCCGATGGCGGCAAGCGTTTCTCTGTCCCAAATCTTGCCGATGGGGTTGTGCGGGTTACACAGCAGCATGAGGGTGGTCTGCGGGTCGGCGAGCTTTTGCTCCAGCTCTGCAAGATCGACGGAATAGGCCTGTCCGTCAAAGTGCAGGGGACATTCGAGGATTTCGCGGCCGTTGTTGCGGATGGAATTGAAAAAGATGTTGTATACCGGCGTCATCACCAGCACTTTTTCAGCGGGCGTCGTCAGCTTGCGCACAATGGAAGAAATGGCGGGCACGACGCCGGTGCAGAAAATGAGCCAGTCCTTTTCCATGGTGAAGCCGTGGCGGTTTTGCCACCAGCCGATATATGCGTCATACCACGCATCGGGCAGGATCGTATAGCCGTATATGCCGTGTGCGGCACGGGCTTCAACGGCTTCTTTGATCGCAGGCGCGGTCTCAAAATCCATGTCCGCCACCCACATCGGCAGCTCGTTTGCCGCAACGTCCCATTTGAGGGAGTCGGTGTTGCGGCGGTCGGTGATGCGGTCAAAATCGTAGGTCATACGGCACCGTCCGTTTCCTTGCAAATGATCTGCGTTTTGGCGGGATCGACCTTGTCCGGTTCGATCGTGACCGTGCCGATCGCGTCGGCGCGGATGATGCCGCCGCTCGGATTGAGCACGCTGTTGATCTTGCCGACGATGTCGGCTTCAACGGTGGAATATTCAAACGCCAGCGTTGTGTTGAGCAGACGGCAATTCTGCATTTTGAGGTTTTTGATATAGCAAAGCCCCTGCAGGCTTTCTACCGTGCAGTTCACAAACGTGAGGTTCTCGGCGTTCCAGCCGAGATATTCCCCGGAAATAAAGGAGTCATACACCGTCACGTTTTTGCTGTTCCAAAAAGCGTCCTTTGAAAGCAGGCGGGAATGGCGGATCTCCACATTTTCCGCACCGTCAAAGGAATAATTGCCATAGAGTGTCAGATTGCGGATGACCATGTTGCGGCTGTTCATGGCAAAATAATCACCGCGGGCAACGACCTGTTCCATCTTCACGCCGTCGCAGTGCCACAGCGTTTCGGCGGCGTTGGGGAAGGAGACATTGCAAAGGACAACATCTTTGCAGCGGCGAAAGTTCTTCGGCGCTTCAATGGCAGAGTCCTTCACGGTGATGCGATCGGTATACCACACGCCTGCGCGCCCCATCTCAAACCAGGTGCAGTTTTTGACGGTGACATCCTTTGCATACCAAAGCGGATATTTCCACTTGAACATGCTGCCGAAAAGGGCGATGTTGCGGCTCTCCTTGAGGGGCGATTCGCCGTTGTCAAAGGTTGTATCATAAATTTCCAGATCGTGCGCCCGGAACAGTGCGCGCTCTCCGGTCAAATAGGTTTGTCTTATCTCGTTCATGAAAACGGCTCCTTTCATACATACTATGAAAAACATGCCCTATCATTATACACCGAAAATAACAAAATGACAATAGCCACTGCTGACAAAAAAAGCAAAGCCCGACAACGCTGTCGGGCTTTGCATCGTTCATGTGGGGAATTTTCGCGTTTGCCAATAGCGGCTCATGCTGAAAGCGGGATCGTCGGTCTTCTCCTCGCCGAGAAAGGCAGGCGGCAAAAAGGCGCGCGCTTTTTCGACGGTGGGGAACTCCACCTCGGCACAATAATACTGTCCGTCCACAAGGCTGCATTCCAGCCGCTCGCCGCTTGGCAGTGCATAGACGCGAAAGACCTTGTGCACCGGTGCGGCGCCGAGAAGCGGCAAAAGCGCGTCATACTTTTCGGCGGGAAGCGGCATTTCCACCTCGGTGCGCACAAGTCCGCCCTCGCCCTTGAAGCACAGGCGATAGCTTTCGCCGTCCGCCGTAACCTTCTTGCGGATGCGCACAACGGGTGTGGTGGAGATATATCCCTGCCACACCTCGGCGCTTTCGAGAAGCGGCAGAGAGTCGGGGAATTTGTCCAAAAGGAATTTGCGCTCGATCTCCAGGTTATTCATGGACGTTTTCACACCCCTCGGTGAACAGCAGCCTGTCGGTGTCATTTTCGTTGTTCTCGACGGTACAGTTGCTGCTGTTATAGAGATACACGGCGTGATACAGTCCCTCGCGGTCGCGGTCAAACACCGCCTGCGCCAGCTCGGAAAACCGATTGCCACGCACGGTCACACCGTCGGTGGACGCGACAAAAATGCCGCTGTTGCCGCAGCGCCTGAAGGTGTTGTCGATAAAGCGGATGTCATGATGCACACCGGTCGGCATGTTCGGCAGCTTGTCATCATGGCAGGTCTTGACCACCACCGCGCCGACATTGCTTGCCTTGACGATCCAGGAGCACTTTTCAAAGGTGCAGTTGCGGATCTCGACATTGTCGGCGGGACCGACCTCATACCAATAGTTGACGTCGGGGGAAATGATGATGGCGGGCAGCGCCATGCCATAGATGCGGCAGTTGTCGACCAGCACGTTGCGCGTCTGCAGCAGGAACCCGCGCGCACGCGTGTTGCGCACCGAACAGTTCTCGATGGTAACGGCAGCAAAGAACGCATCGTTGGCGAGAATGTCGCCGACGGCAAAGGTGCCTGTCGACGCGGCAATTTCCGCGTCGCCGTTGTCTGCATATTGCGAAAGTGTCAGACGTCCCTTGACGTGCAGCGTTTCCTTTTCATACACAAGGATCACATCGCCGTTTTGTGCCCACTTCTGCGGCAGACCTCTGCTATGGTCGCGTGTAAAGCGCATGTGCTTGCCATTCTCGGAGATCTCCGCAATCTCACCGGCAATGCTGTGAATATTCAAAGCGTCGTCGCCGAGGCCGTCAAAATGGCAGTCCTTCATTTTGAGATAGCCGGAAAGCCCCAAAATGTGAATGCCGTCGGCGTTACTTGCATAGACGGCGCTGCTGCCCTTGGGAGAGCGGATATTGAAATCCTCAAAGGTGAAGTTGGAGGAACGGGGAGAAATGTGCGCGCCGAAGCTGTTGCTGCGGGCGATTTCGATGTGCCGCACTACCACATCGTGGCAATCCGCAAACGACAGTGTACCGTTGCCGTAGATCAGATAGCGGTACATGATGCGGTGTCCGACGTGGACGCGGTCATAGTTCACCCAGTCGGGCAGCTGCACACGGATGGTGTGGTCGCCGATGACGGTATAGACAACACCGGTTATCTTAAGACGCTCAGCGCCGTTCTCATCGACGACCGTCTCTTTTTCGATCTTGTCATAGGTCTCCAGCGCATAATCGGGTGATCCCTCGTCGTCCACTGTGTCCGAGCCGTACAGATGCTCAAAGCCGGTGACGGGATATTCGGGATCAATGAGCACATCATAGGTGTGCTCCTGCGGGTTTTTGGCAATGACCGTGCCGACGGTGTTGACGGGAGCATCGGTCGTAAAGGTGAAGCCCTCCAGCGTCAGCGTGCGGCAATCGGAGAAAAGAAACGCGTGGTTATAGGTGCTCGGATCGTCACAGGGATCGAAATGGGTGATGATAACGGCGCCGTCACCGCAGATGTGGACATTTTCCATGCCCTGCACGCGCACGGCATCCCGCAGATAATATTTCCCTGCGGGGAAGAAAAAGACGGTGTCTTTTTTGTGCGTGTCGAACAGCGCCTGCAGCGCCGCCGAACAGGAGGTGCTCCCGTCGGCAATAACACCGGCGTCTGCAACATTAAAGGTCCGCATCATGCGTTCTCCTTTGTATAGTTCAGCAGTCCGCCGGCAAGCAGCATGGCGCGCTGACGGTCGGAAAATTCACTGCAAAGCGGATAGCTTTCGTTTTTGGTCTTGTTCTCCAAAGCGACCGGCGTGCCGTTTTGGATGCTGTCGCGGATGTTTTCGAGCACCAGCGTGTCACCGAGGTCGATGCGGTCATAGTCCGCCTCGTTTGCAAAGGTGAGCGGCAGGATGCCCGCATTGATGAGGTTGGCAACATGGATGCGGGCAAAGGACTTGACGATCACCGCGCGGATGCCGAGATACAGCGGCGCCAAAGCGGCATGCTCACGGGAACTGCCCTGACCGTAGTTGCTGCCGCCGACGATGATGCCGCGCCCCGCCGCTTTGCAGCGTGCGGGAAATTCCGGATCGCAGCGGGTGAAGCAGTGCTCGGAAATGGCGGGGATGTTGGATCTGAGCGGCAGGATCTTCGCACCGGCAGGCATGATGTGGTCGGTGGTGATGTTGTCGCCGACCTTCAGCAGCACATCGGCGGAGATCGTTTCCTCCAGCGGATGGGTCTGCGGGAAAGGCTTGATGTTCGGACCGCGCAGAATTTCGACGTTGTTCATTTCGGAAACGGCAGCGGGCGGCACGATCATGTTGTCGTTGATCTCAAAGGTCTCCGGCATTTTGATGACCGGGGCTTTGCCGAGAACGCGCGGATCGGTCAGCACACCGGTCAGCGCGGAAGCAGCCGCCGTTTCGGGGCTGACAAGATAGATCTTGGCGTCGGCAGTGCCGGAGCGTCCCTCAAAGTTGCGGTTGAAGGTGCGCAGCGAAACGCCGCCGGAATTGGGCGACTGTCCCATGCCGATACACGGACCGCAGGCACATTCGAGGATGCGCGCGCCCGCTGCGATCATGTCCGCCAGTGCACCGCAGGACGCCAGCATGGTATAGACCTGCTTGGAGCCGGGGGCGATGGACAGGCTGACGCGCGGATCGACCGTTCTGCCCTTCAAAATGGCGGCGACTTTCAGCATGTCCTGCAGCGAGGAATTGGTACAGGAGCCGATGCAGCACTGATCCACACGGATCTCGCCGATCTCACTGACCGGTTTCACCGCATCGGGGGAGTGCGGGCAGGCGGCAAGCGGCGTGAGCGCCGACAGATCGATGACGATGTGCTCGTCATAGACAGCGCCCTCGTCTGCCGAAAGCGCGACAAAGTCTTTTTCGCGCCCCTGCGCACGCATAAATTCACGGGTGACCTCGTCCGAGGGGAAAACGGAAGTGGAAGCGCCGAGCTCTGCACCCATGTTGGTGATAGTGGCGCGTTCCGGCACGGAAAGGGACTTGACGCCCTCTCCCGTGTATTCGATGATCTTGCCGACACCGCCCTTGACAGTCAGACGACGCAGCACCTCAAGAATGACATCTTTCGCCGTCACCCACGGCTGCAGGCTGCCGCGCAGCTCGACCTCGACGATCTTCGGCATGGTGATATAGTATGTACCGCCGCCCATGGCGACCGCCACATCCAAGCCGCCCGCGCCGAACGCCAGCATGCCGATGCCGCCGCCCGTCGGGGTGTGGCTGTCCGAACCGATGAGCGTTTTGCCGGGAATGCCGAAGCGCTCCAAATGCACCTGATGGCAGATGCCGTTGCCGGGACGGGAAAAATACAGTCCGTGTTTTTTGCATACCGACTGGATATACCGATGATCATCGGCGTTTTCAAAGCCGGTTTGCAGGGTGTTGTGGTCGATATAGGCAACGGAACGCTCGGTTTTCACGCGCGGAATGCCCATTGCCTCAAATTCCAAATATGCCATCGTGCCGGTGGCGTCCTGCGTCAGCGTCTGATCGATCTTGAGACCGATCTCGCTGCCGACGACCATTTCACCGCAGACAAGGTGGGAACGGATGAGCTTTTGCGCCAGAGTATCTGCCATATATAACACTCTCCTTAAACTTAAGTTAAACTTAAACAGTGGGTTTATTGCGGAAAACGAAAAAGCGCTGCAAAACGAGACTTGCCGTGAACAGCACCGCTTCCACGATCAGCTTCGCCAAAAACAGCGGTACGTGCAAAACGATGTTCAAAAGCCGCAGCCCGAAATAGTTGAGCACCAGAATGGGCACGGCGACCGCATAGTATTTCAAAACGGATTTGAGCAGGTGACTGTCATTTTTGAACACCAGCTTGCGGTTGATCGCAAAATTGGCAAGCGAGCTGATGATACGGGCAATCACAACGCTTAAAAGCAGCACCGCCTGCTTGCCAAGCCCCGTGAACGGCAAAAGCCACGCCAGCAAAAGCACCATGACATAGTCGATGCCGAAGGCGGCGATGGAAGAACCGGCAAATTTCAGAATGGAAGCATAGATGCGGAAGGAGTCGCGGAACGGATGAAAATGCGACGAGGAGTTTTCCTCGTCCAGATACACCGTTTCAATGAACACCTCGATCAAGGGAATGTGCTGCTGTGCCGCGCCGAGCAGCATGTGCATCTCGTATTCATAACGTTCGCCCTTGAGCGCCAAAAGCGTCGGGATGCAGGAAACGGAAAAGGCGCGCAGCCCCGTTTGTGTATCATAGACCTTGACGCCGCTTGCCAGTGCAAAGACATAGCGCGTGATGGTGTTGCCGAGCTTGCTGCGCAGCGGCACATTGCCCGTGAAGCGGCGCGAGCCGAGGATGAGCGCATCGGGGTGCTCATGCAGCGCTTCGCAGACCCGCAGCACATCCGGCAAAAGATGCTGTCCGTCGGCATCCACCACAACGACGCCCTCATCGTGCGGAAAATGCTCCCATATGTATGCCATGCCGGTCTTCATGGCGCAGCCCTTGCCGCGGTTCTGCTCGTGCCGCAGCACCGTGACTGAGGGCGGCAGGGCGGCAAACACGGCGTCCTTGTCGGGCGAGCTGCCGTCATTCACGACAACAAGCGAAAAATCCGTTTGCTCCGTAAAGCGCTTGACGAGCATGATCAACTGCTCGTCCGGCTCATAGGCGGGAATCAAAACGATCATGTGACCACTCCCTGTATGAGGAAAGTTCAATATAGGTCAGTATATCATAAAAAAACCGCTTTGTCGATACCAAAGCGATTGCTTTTTTACAAAAGTTGCGCTACAATAAAGCTACTTTGCTTTGGCAAAAAGCTCCTTTATGCCGATATACAGCAGGACGACACCGAACGCCTTGTGCAAAAGGATAACATCCAGCATGCCGCCAAGCAGTGCCGCACCGACGGACAACGGAATGCCGGTCAGAAGACAGGGAAGAACCGCCCGCCACACGATGCGCTTGTTGCGGATGTGCGAAACGAGTGCCGCGGGGGCACAGCCGGTGAAATACAAAAGGTTGATGCCGCCGGCGGTATATTGATCCACACCGCCGAAAACGGTGAGATACAGCACCAAAAGTGAGCCGCCGCCCACGCCGAAGCCGCTGATGATGCCGGTGAGAAAACCGATGAGCAGGTTTATAACAGTCATGCTCGCTCCTTAGAAAAACAGTGTGCGCACCGCACCGTAGAGGATCAGCACGCCGAACAGGCGGTGCAGCCAAACGGTGGGGATGTTTTTGAACAGCCTGCCGCTGCAAAGCCCGCCGAGGATGCCGCCGATGACATAGGGCAGGGCAGTGCCGAAGATCGCGTTGCCGCGGCAGAAAAAGACAATGAGGGAAGCGACGGACAGCGGCAAAATGACGGCGACCGAGGTGGCAAACGCTTTCTTTTCTTCCATTTTCGTCCAGCCGATGAAAAGCGGCACCAAAAAAAGCCCGCCGCCCGCACCGAAAATGCCGTTGGCGATGCCTGCCAGTGCACCGATGATACCGTATTTTATATGCTCCTTCATCCCGCACCCCCTATGGTATTGTGCACCGTCGGCGATAAATCATACAGAGGTGAACCGTATGAACAGCAAAAAAACCATCCGTTTCGGCGTGATCGGAAGCAGCAGCATCACGGACAGTATGCTCGCGGGCGCTGCGGCATATCCCGATCAGCAGCTTTGTGCCGTTTGCTCTCGCTCCGCGCAGCGCGCGGCGGCATATGCAAAACAGCACGGCGCGGCATACACCTTCACGTCGCCTTTGGAAATGGCAAAATCGGACAAGATCGACATGGTGTATATCGCCAGCCCCAACCGTCTGCATATGCAGCAGGCGGCGCTGTTTTTGGAAAACGGAAAGCACGTCCTTTGCGAAAAGCCGCTCACGGCGTTTCCCGCCGAGCTTGCCGCCGCCTATGAAACGGCGGATCGCTGCGGCACTATGCTGACCGAGGCGATCATGATGCTGTTCCAGCCGCAGCTGGAGCGCTTGCAACAGGCGGTCGCACGGCTCGGAAAAATACGGTCGGCGCATTTCGATTTCACGCAGCTGTCGTCAAAATATCCTGCCTATCTGCAGGGAGAAACGCCCAACATTTTCAATCCCGAAATGGAAACGGGTGCCTTGCAGGATCTCGGGATTTACTGCGTCTATCCGGCGCTGTATCTGTTCGGCATGCCCGATGACATCACGACGGCAGCGACATTTCTGCGCACGGGTGCTGACGGCGCCTGCACGGCAGAACTGCACTATCCCGAAAAGCAGGTCACCCTGACCTGCTGCAAAACAAAAAAAGCGACTGCCCAATCCGAAATCATCGGCGAAAAGGGCAGTCTCACGATAGGATCTGTTTCAAAACTGGAAAACATGGTGCTGCACCTCGCGGGGGAAGCACCGCAAACGCTTTGGAAAACCGAGGAAAAAAGCGTCTTGATGGGGCGCGAGATTGCGACCTTTGCCGACTGGATACGCACAGGAAAACGCGATGATTATGCGGCACACCGCAGGCTGTCCGAGGAAGTTTCCGCGTGCATGTTCACCATTCGGCAAAAGGCGGACATCCGTTTTCCGCGGGATGTCAGCGCTGCATCCCGACCGTGAACTCCTGTCCGCAGGGGAGCGGGACGGAAAGAAGCGATCCGTAAAGATCGGATGCTTTACACTCAAGAGCAAAGACGCGCTGTGAAAAGCTGTCTGTCGGCGGCTGCATGGCGTCGGTAAACAGCGGCAGGGTGGCGGTGTCGCGCATTTTTCGCAGTAGCTCTGCGCCTTTTTCGCCGATGCCCAGCACCCGCAGATAGGGCGGCTCGGATTTTTCAAAAGCCGTCGGCAGCTCCAGAAAAGCCGCTGTCAGGATGCGCCGCAGACGCGAAAGGGTATAGCGTCGCGTTTTCACCGTGTCCAGCACCTCTTGCAGCGAAGCGGCATTTTGCAGCGCGGAAAAAAGCCGATTTTCCAGCCCCTCGCTCACGCCCGACAGCGCGGCAAGCGTTGCCGCGTCCTTCATGCGCAGGCGGGAAAGCAGAATGCGGTCGATGAGCGCTGTATCTCCTGTATAGTGTCCCGCCTTTACAGTGCCACGCAGCAGCGTTGCACTTTCGGGCGGCAAAAAGGCATCCACGGGGCGACCCTCTGCAAGCTGCGCACGGATATAGCTTGCAGATGCGATCCCGTTTTCCGCCTTGTCGGCGTCATGCGCCGCACCTGTGCGCAAAACGGCAAACGGCGTCACGGCAGAACCGAGCCGCAGCAGCGTGCGGCAATATTCCACGCCGAGCGTGTTGTTCGGCTGCCGCAAAAGAGCGGCGGCATCTTCTCCGCAGACGGCGGAAAGCGCCCGCTCCTGCGCGGCGGCATAGGAGATGCCGCTTTTCAGCTGCTCCCGCACCGCCGCCGAAAAAGGCGGCGTGTTCATTTTTTCGGCGGCACGGACGATTGCCGCCGTGTCGCCGCTCTCGCTGCCGAAACTGAGGATATCCACGACCCCCGTGTGGTGCAAAAGCGCCGCACCGCCGTGCGCGAACCCTTCCGCGCTGGCGCAGGACCACGGCTGCGGCAGCTCCAGAACGAGATCGGCACCGCCCGCAAGCGCCATGCGGGGGCGCACCGCTTTCGGCAGCAGGGACGGCTCGCCCCGCTGGGTGAAGTGACTTCCGAGAACAATGATGCAGTGTGTCGCTCCCGCCGCACGCGTGGCGGCGATGTGACGGGCATGCCCGTTGTGAAACGGATTATATTCGGCAATAATACCGGCAACTTTCATGGAAAAACCGTCCTTACTGTGGAATGGGTACTTGCAAATGTGAAAAAGATGGTATATACTACTCTACAACAGTATACACGCAAAAGCGCGTGTTGAAAAGACGGAGGTTAAAAAAAGTGAAAATTTTGGTTATCAACGCCGGCAGCTCCTCGCTGAAATATCAGCTTATCGACATGGACGGGGAGAAGATGCTGGCAAAGGGTGTCTGCGAACGCATCGGCGACGGCGGTCTTTTCACGCATAAGACCAGCGACGGCTATGTATACAAAGCGGACATCAAGATGGACAACCACACCGAGGCATTTGAGCAGGTCAAAAAGGCGCTCACCACCGGTGAGGGCAAGGTCATCGACGATCTGTCCGAGGTTGCTGCCATCGGTCACCGCATCGTTCAGGGCGGCGACAAGTTCGACCGCTCGGTCATCGTGACGCCCAAGGTCATCGACGACATTGAGGAACTGGCTGTGCTGGCACCGCTGCACAATTTGGCGCACGTTCAGGGCATCCGCGCCGCCATTGCTGCTTTCGGCGAAAAAGTGCCGCAGGTCGTTGTTTTTGACACCTCTTTCCATCAGACCATGCCGCCCGAGGCGTATATGTTCGGTGTGCCGTATGAATATTATGAGAAATATGCCGTGCGCCGCTATGGTTTCCACGGCACGTCGCACCGCTTTGTCAGCAAGCGCTGCTGCGAGCTGCTCGGTAAGCCGGACGGCAAGGGCACGCGCATCATCACCTGCCACATCGGCAACGGTGCTTCCATCTCCGCCATCAAGGACGGCAAGTGCATCGACACCACGATGGGTCTGACGCCGCTTGACGGTATGCTCATGGGCACGCGCTGCGGCGCTGTCGATCCGTCTGCCATCACCTTTATCATGGAAAAAGAGGGCTTCACGCCCGCCGAAATGGATCAGGTGATGAACAAGAAGTCCGGCATGCTCGGCATTTCCGGCTTCACGGGTGACGACCGCGATCTGCGCTCTGCCATTCAGGATCCGCAGCATCCGTTCCACGACCGTGCAAAGCTGTTCTGGAAAATGCGCAGCTATCAGGTTTCGAAGCTGGTCGGCGGCTTTGTTGCCGCGCTGGGCGGTTTGGACGCGATCGTGTTCACCGCCGGCATCGCGGAAAACTGCGAGGAGATCCGCGAGGACATCATCAATTCGATGGCATATCTCGGCGTCAAGCTCGACAAGGCTGCCAACCATTCGAAGGGACAGGAAGTGGAGATCACCACGAAGGACTCCACCGTGCGCGGCTTTGTCATCCCGACAAACGAAGAACTCGTTATCGCACGGGATACGCTGGCACTGGTTACCGGCAAGTAAAAAAGCACAAAGAAAAACGAAAAAAGGAGCCGCAAAAGTTGCGGCTCCTTTTTCCATCGTGTCAAAAACTTGTTTTTGACACGATGGAAAGCTGTCTAAAAACCGTAGGAGCAAGGAAACCGCCCCCGTCGGCGCATTGGAATACGACAGGGGGCGGTTGACGCAGACAGCCAAAGCGTACGTTTCGAAGAATCGCTTTTTAATTTAAAAACCAAAACTCCCGACGGTGCCTTTTTGCGCAAATGCGCTTTTGTGTCCTGCGGGGATTTTTGACAGTTTGAAAGGGAGTCGCAATTTTGCAACTCCCTTTCTGTTGGATGTTCGCCCCTCAGTCGTTGTGCGACAGCACATCGTCCCGTTTGCGGAAGAACAGCGAAATGCACCACAGTCCCGCAATGGCGACCAGCGTAAAGATGATGCGGCTGACAATGGAACTTGCCCCGCCGAAGATCCAGGAAACAATGTCGAATTGAAACAGTCCGACGCTTCCCCAGTTGATCGCGCCGATCACGACCAGAAGCAAAGCCAATCTGTCCAGCATGGCTTTTCACCCCACTTATCGCATTTTGCGTTTGCGGAGATCGTCTCTCCGCGACTAGTATGCGCAAGCGGTATGATGTTATGCAAGCTCAGTCCGCATAGATCGGAAATTTTTTGCAAAGCGCGATAACTTCCGCGGTCACGCGCTCTTTGTGTTTGTCATAGTCGCCGAGAATGTCGGCAATAAAACCGGCAATTTTTTCCATTTCCGGCTCTTTGAACCCGCGCGAGGTGACGGCGGGTGTGCCGATGCGCAGCCCGCTTGTGATGAACGGGCTTTGCGGGTCGTCGGGAATGGCATTTTTGTTGGCGGTGATGTGCACCTCGTCCAGTCGATGCTCCAGCTCCTTGCCGGTCACATCGGTGCCGTGCAGGTCAAGCAGCATCAAATGGTTGTCCGTGCCGCCGGAAACCAGCGTCAGCCCCTTTGCCATGAGCGCTTCGGACAGCACCTTGGCATTTTTCACGATCTGCCGCTGATATGCCTTGAAATCGTCGGTGAGTGCTTCGCCGAGCGCCACCGCCTTGGCGGCAATAATATGCATGAGCGGACCGCCCTGTGTGCCGGGGAAGATGGCTTTGTCGATCTGTTTTGCCAGCGCCTCCTTGCAGAGAATCATGCCCCCGCGCGGACCGCGCAGCGTTTTGTGCGTGGTGGTGGTCACCACATCGGCATACGGGATCGGGCTGGGATGCACGCCCGCAGCGACAAGTCCCGCAATGTGCGCCATGTCCACCATCAGATAGGCGCCGACCTCGTCGGCGATCTCGCGGCATTTGGCAAAATCGATGACGCGGGGATAGGCGCTCGCGCCCGCGATGATCATTTTCGGCTTGCAGGCAAGCGCCGTTTTGCGCATTTCCTCATAGTCGATGCGACCCGTCTCGGCGTCCACACCGTAGGAAACAACATGAAAATATTTCCCGGAAATGTTGACGGGCGAGCCGTGCGACAGGTGACCGCCGTGGGCAAGGCTCATGCCGAGCACGGTATCGCCCGGCTGCAGCAGGGCGAAAAAGGCGGCGAGATTGGCGTTTGCGCCGCTGTGCGGCTGGACATTGGCGTGCTCCGCGCCGAACAGCTTTTTGGCGCGCTCTCTGGCGATCTCCTCGACCTCGTCGACATAGACGCAGCCGCCGTAATACCGCTTGCCGGGATACCCTTCGGCATATTTATTTGTGAGCACCGAACCGGCGGCAAGCAGCACCGCCTTTGAAACGATGTTTTCCGAAGCGATCAGTTCGATGTTGTGCTGCTGCCGCTGCATTTCGCGGTCACAGGCGGCAAAGACCTCTGGATCAAAAGACTGTAATGCATCTGTAAACATACGCACTCTCCTTATCAGTGGTTGGCAATAGCTTCAACGGTTTTTGAAAAATTGCGGAACATGGCAAAATCCTGTGCCGTGCCGTCCTCGTGGTCGGTGAGCAGCACAAGGATATAGGGGTGCGGCGCTTCGACCAGCGCCATTTCGTGAAAGGCTTTGTCCGCCCAGCCGTATTTGCGCACAAGCGGATATTGTGAGGCAAACATCTTGTTGTTGCTGTGCGTCATATATTCATGCAGCATCCCGCCATAGGTCGGGTTGTCGCGGATGAACGCGTGGATTGCCCGCATATAGATCGCGGCATCGTTTGCCGTGATGCGGCTGTTGGTGATCAGTCCGATCGCGGCGGTGTTTTTGATACCGATGGTGGCGGCGTATTTCTGAAATCCGTTTGCCGGATATGCACCGCGCAGCATCCGCAGGGCAGCGTTGTCACTGTATCGCAGCGCGTATTCGATAAGCTGTCCGACGGTGAACTGCGTGCCGAAAGGGGACTTTTTCACAACGCCCGTGCCTTTTGAACCGATCTTGTCGGTATAGGTGAGCTTTTGCTCAAGATCACACTTGCCGTCCGCCGCAAGCTGCAAAAGATACAGACAATAGGGCGCTTTGGTGAGACTGGCGGCGGAAAAGGTCTTGTCCGCGTTGTAGGTATAGGTATATCCCGTTTCGAGATCCGTATACAGCGCTGCGACCTGTCCGCCGAAACCGGCAAGCATGGTGTCGAGCTGTTTCGTTTGCTGCTCGGTGAAAGCAAAATCGCCGTCGCGCGGCACTGCTGTCGTGACGGTTGCAGCGGTCGTGACAGTGGTGATCTGTGCGTCCGAGCCGCCGACAGGACGCACAGAGGGTGCTGTCGTGTCGGTCGCCGCGGTCGTGGGACGGGTGACAAGATCGCCGCTTTGCGCAGGCGTCTGCGCCGGTATGACCGTCCGGCTGTCATTTTCCAGTTTGCCGCGCAGGAAAATGCAGGCAGCAAGCGCACAGATGCTCAAAAGTAAGCATAAGGCAGTGATGCCGATTTTTTTGTTCATACGAGAATTCCCTCTCCGTTTTCAACATTTTACTTTATTTCATTATACAGAATATTGCTTTTTTGTCAATTATTCTTTGCTGCATATCCCGTCGGTGAAATCCCCGTATAGTTTTTGAAGCTCCTTGAAAATTCACAGACGTTGTTATATCCCGGTGAATAGGCGATGGCGGTGATGCTCGCATAGTCACTTTGCAGCATTTCCATCGCCTTTTTCATCTTCACCGATTGGATGAAAGCGGTGGAAGACATGCCCATAACTTTCCGAAAAGCTTCTGCTTTGTTGCACTGATTGTCACGATGCTGCGGGGCTCACTGTTCTTCCCATTCATCAAGATCGGCTACAGGGCTTTCAACATCATTTTTTTGCAAAAAACTGTTGACAAAACGGGAATAAGCGTCTATACTGTCAACATTGCTTCTTTTTTCTTTTCCCTAACTTAGGACAGGTTGCCTGTCCGCTATATTGATTTCAATATACCTGCATGATATGGATGCACCGTTTCTACCGCCCGCCGTAAAAGGGCGACTATTGGATTCAATATATTATATTTGTTTTGTGCTTTGCAAAAGCCGACGGAGAAACCGTCGGCTTTTTTGTTGCGGAAATGTTTGACAGCGCCGTTTTCTGCTTTTATGATTTGGGAATAGCATCGGAAAACGGGGGAGTAAAATGGACAAAAGACGGATAACATCGGCGGACATTGCCGCGTTTCGGGAAGAACTCATTTTGACGGAAAAATGCGAGGATGCTGAGCCGAAAAGCGTGTGCGAGGAGCTTGCCGCCGCCATTCGATATAGCGATCCTATGAGTAGTGCGGTACTGGCGGAGCTTGAAAAGGAATTGGCTGCGACTGTGGCTGCGTGTGATAAAGCCGTCACCGACAAGGATAACGCGTCGGCAAAAACGCTTTGTCAGAAAGCCCTTTTGCTGCTCTCGGAAAGAAACAAAAAGTGCAAGGCACTGAAGTGAATGCTGTCATGGAGAAGGATCACCGAAACACGCTTTCGGTGATCCTTTTTTGTCGTATTTCTCTTGCATTTTGCCGCCGACGCGGTATAATGTAGTAAATCGGTAACGGGAGGAAACGATATATGCGAAAAATAAAACTGCTGTTTCAGGGCGACAGCATCACCGATGCGGGGAGAGATCGCGCGGATTGCCATGATCTCGGCGAGGGCTATCCCAAATATGCCGCAAAATATCTGCGGGAAAGCCATCCGGAGATCGATTTCGAGTTCATCGATCTCGGCATCAGCGGCAACCAGACAAAGGATCTTGTCGCACGGCTGCAGAGTGACTTTTTGGCGATCGATCCGGATATCGTGTCGATCCTCATCGGTATCAACGATGTGTGGCATCACGCCGAAGAACAGGACTGGATCCCGGCTGAGGTGTTCGAGGAGCGCTATCGCACGGTGCTTGAAGCCATCAAGCATCACACCCACGCAAAAATCATGATGCTGGAACCGTTTCTCATTCCGATAGAGGACAAGGCGTTTTTCCGCATTGACCTTGCGCCGAAGATCGAAATTATCCGCAAGCTGGCGCGGGAATATGCGGATGTGTATATGCCCACCGACGGGCTGCTGCAGGCGGCGTTCATCGGCGACGATCCGCTCACCTTTGCGGCGGACGGCGTGCACCCGACACCGAAAGGCGCAGACTGCATCGGTAAGCTGTATGCGGAATATCTTGAAAAACTGCTGTGAAAAAGAGAGGGACTGCTGTATGACAAAAATTGATATTTTTTCCGGCTTTCTCGGCGCGGGAAAGACCACACTCATCAAGAAGCTTATCAAAGAAGCCTATGCAGGCGAAAAGCTGGTGCTGATCGAAAACGAGTTCGGCGAGATCGGCATTGACGGCGGCTTTTTGCAGGACGCGGGCATCAAAATCACGGAAATGAATTCCGGCTGCATCTGCTGCAGCCTCGTCGGCGACTTCGGCAAGGCGCTTGAAAAGGTGCTGGCGGACTATGCACCCGATCGCATCCTCATTGAGCCGTCGGGCGTCGGCAAGCTCAGCGACGTCATTGCCGCCGTGCAGGGCATTCACGACGACCACATTGTCCTCAATAGCTTTACCACCGTTGTGGACGCAAAGAAGTGCAAAATGTATGCCAAGAATTTCGGCGAATTTTTCAACAATCAGATCGCCTATGCGGGCGCTATTGTGCTGAGCCACACCGACGCGCTGCCGACAGAGAAGCTCGAGGCGGTGCTGGCGCTCATCCGCGAGCAAAATCCTGCCGCGTCGATCGTCACCACCCCGTGGGATCAGTTGACGGGCAAACAGATCTTGGAGACGATGGAGCGCCGCAATACGCTGTCCGACGCGCTCGCTGAGCTGCTGCATGAGGACATCTGTCCTGTCTGCGGTCATCACCATGACCACGAGCATGAGCATTGTCACGATCACGACCATGATCACGAGCATGAACATCACCATGAGCATGACGACGATCACGACGATGAGCATGAGCACCATCATCACGAGCATGACGACGACCATGACTGCTGCTGCCATGATCATGACCATGACCATGAGCATCATCACCACCATCACGCCGACGAGGTGTTCACAAGCTGGGGCAAGGAAACAACCGTGAAGTTCACCCCCGCAAAGATCACGGCGGCGCTGGAAGCGCTGCAGGATGCCGACAGATTCGGCACGGTGCTGCGTGCGAAGGGCATTGTGGCGGCAGAGGACGGCAGCTGGATCCATTTTGACTATGTGCCGGGCGAGCCGGACGTGCGCACCGGCAGCGCCGGTGTGATCGGGCGTTTGTGCGTTATCGGCTCCAAGCTGCATGAGGACGCATTGGCGGCGCTGTTCGGCGTGGACGCCTGACGGTCGGGGGTAGAAGATGGAAGTACCGGTATATGTATTCACCGGCTTTTTGGAAGCCGGCAAGACGCGCTTTATCCAGGAAACACTGGAGGACAAGCGCTTCAACGCGGGGGAAAAGACGCTGCTGCTCCTCTGTGAGGAAGGCGTCGAGGAATATGACCCCACCCGCTTTTCGTCACCCCAGGTGTATGTCCAAACGGTAGAGGAGGAAACGGCGCTTACTGTACCCAACATGACGGCATGGCTCAAGAAAAACGGCTGCCGACGTGTCATTGTGGAATATAACGGTATGTGGCAGCTTTCCTCGCTGTTTCAGAATTTGCCGAAAAACTGGGTGATCTATCAGGAATTTTTCTTCGCGGATGCCACGACCTTTTTGCAGTATAACACCAATATGCGCTCGCTTGTGGTGGACAAGCTCAACACCTGCGAGCTGGTGGTGTTCAACCGCTATACCGACGCGATCGACAAGATGGCGCTGCACAAGATCGTGCGCGGCATCAGCCGCCGCACCGACATTGCCTATGAGTCACCCGACGGCGAGGTAGCGTATGACGACATCGAAGATCCGCTGCCGTTTGACGTGAACGCACCGATCATCGAAATTGCGGACGAGGATTATGCACTGTGGTATCGCGACATGGGCGAAAACCTTGACACCTATGACGGCAAGACCGTACACTTCAAGGGTATGGTGGCGCACAACCGTCAGCTGCCTGCCGACGCCTTTGTGATCGGCAGAGACGTGATGACCTGCTGCGTAGAGGATATCACCTTTGCCGGTATGGTCGCGCAATGGCAGGGGGCGATCGCGCTGGGGCAGAAGGATTGGGTGACCGTCACAGCGGAGATCCGTATGCAGGAGCACAAGCTGTACGGCCGTCGCGGCCCCGTGCTGAAAATCACGAAATTGGAGAAGGCTGCACCGCCGGATCAGCCGGTGGCGACATTCTATTGAGGGTAATGTATACATTACTTTTGGCGGTGATCTATCTCGCCTTCATCAGTCTGGGGCTTCCGGATTCGCTGCTCGGATCGGCGTGGCCGGTGCTGCATCGGGCACTTTCCGTGCCGCTTTCCTATATGGGCATCGTCACCATGATCATTTCGGGCGGCACGATCGTTTCCAGTCTTTTTTCGGAACGGCTCACGAAAAAGCTCGGCACGCAGACCGTCACAGTCGTCAGCGTTGCGCTGACAGCGGCGGCGCTGCTCGGCTTTTCCACCGCGCGGACGTTTCCCATGCTTTGCGTATGGGCAATTCCCTATGGATTGGGCGCGGGCGCGATCGACGCGGCACTCAACAATTATGTCGCGCTGCATTATTCTTCCCGTCACATGAGCTGGCTGCATTCTTTTTGGGGTGTGGGAACGGTCATTAGCCCGTATGTCATGAGCTATGCACTTTCTTATCGCTCCTGGGAGGACGGCTATCGCATTGTCGGATGGATACAGTCGGGCATCGTGCTGGTGCTGTTGCTCACGCTGCCGCTGTGGAAGGTCAACAAAGCAGAGAAAACGGAAGAAAGCACACGCGTTATCGGCTTGCACGCCGCGCTCAAAATTCCCGGCGTGCGCGGTGTGCTTGTCGGCTTTTTCGCCTATTGTGCGGCGGAAGCGACGGTCATCCAGTGGACAAGCAGCTATCTTGCGGGTGCGCGCGGCGTTTCCGAAAAGCTCGCTGCCGCGTTTGCGTCCTTTTTCTTCATCGGCATGACCGTCGGCAGATTTCTGTCCGGCTTTGTGGCGGACAGACTCGGCGATCGCCGCATGATCCGCATCGGCATCACGACGGCGCTTGTCGGCGCGGTGTGCATTATGTTGCCGCTTGAAACAACGGTGGTGGCACTTATCAGCTTTGTTGTGGTCGGACTCGGCTGTGCGCCGGTCTATCCGGCGATCATTCATTCCACGCCGTCCTGCTTCGGTGCGGACAACGCACAGGCGATCATCGGCGTGCAGATGGCGTGTGCCTATGTCGGCTCAACCTTTATGCCGCCGCTTTTCGGCGTGCTGGCGGAGCATACGACGCTTTTGCTGCTGCCGTTTTATCTGGCACTCTTTTTGGGACTTTCTTTCCTTATGCTGGAGAGAGCATACAAAAAGGTCTAGCGGGTATACCGTTCTCGGAATGCCTTGGGGGAAAGCCCCGTCTGCCGTCGGAAGGTGCGGCTGAAATTGCTGTTATCACTGAATCCGCAGGCTTCAACGATCTCACCGATACGCATTTGCGTCTCGGTGAGATATTTTTTTGCCGCCGCAATGCGGCAGGACTGCAAATGCGCCATGAGCGGATAACCGGTGACGGCCTTGAACATATGCGCGAGATAATAGGGATTCAGATGATATTCTGCCGCAAGCCCCGCCAGAGAATAGTTCTCTTTGCAGTTTTCCGCAAAACGGCACTGGATCAGCCGCACGATCTCCGCTCGCTCTGACTCCTTTGCCGCGAAGAGGGCAGGGTGCTGTCGGTAAAGAGCGATGAGCAGCTCCTGCAGCAAAAGGTCGCACGCTTCCCCGAAAAACGGCTGCTTTGCGGCATATTCGTCCGCCATACGTGAAAACAGCCTTTCAAATTCCGCCGTGTTTTCGACGGCGACCGCGTGTCGAAACTGCGCCGTGCGGTTGAAAAGCACGGAAAAAAGACGGTAGTTCTCCGCGTTTTGCAGCGCGTTTTCCGGCGCGACACGGCAGATATAGCGGCGATAGCGCGCGGACGCGATCCCGATGGCGTGCTCCTCAAAACGACTGATGAGCACAAGCGTTCCGCCTTTTGCAACCGTTTGCTCCGCTCCGACGGTGATGCTTGCTTCTCCCTCGACGATATACAGCAACTGGTGACAATCGTGATAATGCGGCGTCATGCCGCCGACGGCGTCCGCATATTTGCAGGATATAACCATACAGCACCTCTCACACGTTTTTTGTCATTGTATCATGAAATCGGGAAGAAAGCAAGATTTACATAAAACTACGCAACCCCTGTATAGCGATGATGAGCGGCACGTCGTACAATAAAAGCAAAGGAGCGTGGCAAATGTGACGCGAAAGGTATATACGGATGTTGCCGCATTCAAGGAACAGAACGCGGCATATAAAACGGCGCTGCCGTTTGCGGAAAGCACGCGCATTTTGCGCGCACCGCTGACGGTGGGAACGGTGGAGATCCGAAATCGCCTTGCCTGCCAGGCAATGGAGGGGTGCGACGGCACGACGGCGGGCGCACCGGATGTGCTGACGCATCGGCGGTATCGGCGCTTTGCCGCAGGCGGCGCGGGACTCATTTGGTTTGAGGCGACGGCGGTGCTGCCGGAGGGCAGAGCCAACCCGCGTCAGCTGTATATCTGCGACGGGACGCTGGATACATTCAAGCGGCTGGTGGAAGAGATCAAGGAAACGGGGCTGCGGGAAAACGGCGTCGCACCGACCGTCATCATGCAGGCAACCCATTCCGGCAGATACAGTAAGCCAAACGGAAAGCCCGCACCGCTCATCGCATACAACAATCCTCTGTTTGAGGGCGACAAGCCGATCGACGCCGCGTGTATTCTGACCGATGATGCGCTCGATCGCGTGGGCGAGGCGCTGGTGCACGGTGCTGTGCTTGCCGAAAAGGCGGGCTTTGACGGTGTGGACATCAAGTGCTGTCACCGCTATCTGAACAGCGAGCTGCTGTCGGCATACACCCGCAAGGGGAAATATGGCGGTTCGCTTGAAAATCGGACGCGTCTTTTGCGCGAAAGCGTGCAGGGCGCGATGCGGGCGACGGGGGCAAATTTTCTGGTGACCTCTCGCCTGAATGTATACGACGGCTTTGCCTACCCCTATGGCTTCGGTGTGGCAAAGGACGGCACGCTCGCATTTGATCCGACCGAACCTATATGGCTTCTTGAAACGCTTGCCGCCTGCGGCGTGCAGCTGCTGAACATCACGATGGGCAATCCCTATTTCAATCCGCATGTCAACCGCCCGTTTGCCAACGGGCCGTATACGGCGGACGAGCACCCGCTGTGCGGCGTTGCCCGCGTGCTGCACGGCACGGCGACGCTGAAAGCGGCAGTGCCGCAGATAAAGCTCGTCTGCTCGGCGCTGAGCTTTCTCGGCGTGGCTGCACCGCATGTTGCGGCAGCGTTCATCGAAAACGGCGGCTTTGACATAGCGGGCTTCGGCAGGACGGCGTTTGCCTATCCCGATTTTGCAAATGACATTCTGCACACCGGGGAAATGCAAGGCGGCAAATGCTGCATCGCCTGTTCAAAATGCACGGCGCTGATGCGCGCGGGCGGAACGCCCGGCTGCATCATTCGGGACAAGGAAGTATATCTGCCGCTGTATCGGCAGCTTTGCACAGGGGAGGAAGGCATATGAGAAAAACGGCTTTGGTGACAGGCGCCGCCGGCGGCATAGGCTTTGCAACGGTGAAACGCCTGCTTGCGGAGGGAATTGCGGTCGTCGGTATGGACATTCTGCCGCAGATGCCGCAGACACCGGACGGAGAATTCACCTACGTGAGCGGCGACCTTTCCAAGGCGGAGGATCGCGCCCGCGCTGTCGAAACGGCACTGGATGCCTACGGCAGGATCGACATTTTGGTGAATGTGGCGGGCGTTGCGCCGCGGGTGCGCGCCGACCTTTTGGAGATGACTGAGGAAAGCTATGACTTTGTCATGAACATCAACACCAAAGGCACGTTGTTTCTGACACAGGCAGTGGCAAACCGCATGATACAAAACGAGGGTGACTGCAAGGGGATGATCGTCAACATTTCGTCGATGTCCGCCTATACCAGCTCTACAAATCGCGGAGAATACTGCATCTCCAAGGCGGGCGTTTCCGTGATTACGACACTGTTTGCCGACCGTTTGGCGGCATATGGCATTCCCGTCAACGAAATTCGCCCCGGCATCATTGCCACCGGCATGACGGCGACGGTGCAGGAAAAATACGATCGCCTCATCGACGGCGGATTGCTGCCCATCAAGCGCTGGGGCAAGCCCGAAGACATCGCGGCGGCGGTGTGGACGCTGTGCAGCGGCGCACTGCCGTATGTCACGGGGCAGTCCATCGACGTGGACGGCGGATTTCATATACAGCGACTGTGAGGAGCATATGGAAAACGGAAGGATACTGACCGTGGACACGGTGGTGGTCGGCAGCGGTGCAGCGGGGTACAGCGCCGCCTGCCGCTTGCAGGAAATGGGAAAGAAAAGCGTCGCTCTGGTGACGGAGGGCGTGAATATCGGCACCTCCCGCAACACCGGCAGCGACAAGCAGACCTATTATAAGCTGGGACTCGGCGGCGACGCGCCCGACTCCGTGCGGCAGATGGCGGAAAATCTGTTTGCCTGCGGCGCGGTGGACGGGGACAATGCCCTGTGCGAGGCTGCGCTGTCCGCACGGTGCTTTTTGCGCCTGTGCGAGCTGGGTGTGCCGTTTCCGGTCAACCGTTTCGGCGAATATATTGGCTATAAGACCGATCACGACCCCTTCGCCCGCGCCACCTCCGCAGGACCCCTCACCTCAAAGTTCATGACCGAAGCGCTGCAAGACCATGCGGATGCGTGCGGCGTCACGGTGCATGACGGGCTTTTGGCGGTGGAAATTCTGAGGGACGATCACGGCGTTTGCGGACTGGTCTGTCTGCAGAGAAAAAGTGGGGACTTTGTCGTCTTTCGCTGTGCGCATGTGGTGCTGGCGACGGGCGGACCTGCGGGGATCTATGCTGACAGCGTCTATCCCGCCTGCCACAACGGCTCGACAGGCTTGGCGCTGGCGGCGGGTGCGGCAATGCAAAACGCCACGGAGTGGCAATATGGACTTGCCTCTGTCTCGCCGCGCTGGAATGTGTCCGGCACCTATATGCAGGTGCTGCCGCGTTTTGTCTCTGTGGACGAAAACGGCAGGGAATATGATTTTTTGCGGGAATATTTCGGGGATGTCTATGCGGCACTGTCGGCGGTGTTTCTGAAAGGCTATCAGTGGCCGTTTGACAGCCGCAAGGTGACGGACGGTTCTTCCGTTGTCGATCTGCTGGTCTATCGCGAATGTGTGCTGCGTCGGCGGCGGGTGTATCTCGATTATCGCACAAACCCGTTTGATCTGGGGGACATCGCCTATGAAAAGCTCATTCCCGAGGCCTATGCCTATCTGAAAAACGCAGATGCCTGCGGCGGTACGCCGATCGAGCGTCTGGAAAAAATGAACGCGCCTGCGGTGGCACTTTATGCGGGTAAAGGCGTTGACCTGCACACCGAAAGACTGGAGATCGCCCTTTGTGCTCAGCATCACAACGGCGGCATCGCCGTCGATCTGTGGTGGCAGACGCGGGTCAAAGGGCTGTTTGCCATCGGCGAGTGTGCGGGAACGCACGGTGTCACCCGTCCGGGCGGCAGTGCGCTGAACGCGGGACAGGTGGGCGCGCTGCGCGCGGCACAGTATATTTCCGCCGACGACAGGAAATTGTCGGAAGAAGCCGCCTTTTCGCACCTTGCGGGTGCGGCGGTGAAACGGCACAAGGCGTTTTGCAATACCATGCTGAAAGGCACAGATACGGTCACGGAGCTGACCGCTGCCGCACGGCGGCGCATGAGCGATGCGGGCGCGGCGATTCGCGAGACAGCAAAAATGCAGGCGGCGCGGGCGGAAACGCTGGCGCTTTTGCAGAATTTTGAAAATGCTGTCGGCGTTTCATCGCCTGACGCATTGTGGCGCGCTTATCGGCTGCATGACATTCTGCTGACGCAAAACGCCGTTTTGTTTGCCATGCTGGATTTTGCCGAAACGATCGGGAAAACGCGCGGTTCGGCGCTCTATACCGACAAAGGCGGCACACTGCGCGAGGGACTTGACGACATTTTTCGCTTCACGACGGACGATGCAAAGGCTGACACTGTACAGGAAATATACTTTACAGACGATAGATGCGCTGCAAATTGGCGTTCTGTGCGCCCGCTGCCGCAAAGCGACGATTTTTTTGAAAATGTCTGGCGCGGATACCGCGAAAATGGTAATATATACTGAGAAAGGCGATGAAAGCTATGTGGAACAGCGGTCTTGTTTCGGTTTCCTTTCGCAAAGCGTCTCCCGAAGAGATCTGCAAAGCGGCAAGTGCCGCAGGGCTCACAGCGATCGAATGGGGCAGCGATGTGCATGCGCCCTTTGACGCCCCGAAAAAGCTGCAGGATATTGTGAAACTGCAAAAACTGTATGACATTCGCTGCAGCTCCTATGGCACCTATTTCCGTCTCGGCGAAACGCCGCTTTCGCTGCTGCCGTCCTATATCGCGGCGGCAGAGCGGTTGGGAACGCGGGTGCTGCGCCTGTGGTGCGGCGACCGCGCGGCGGACGCCTACACTGCCGATGAAAAAGAAGCACTTTTCGCCATCTGCCGTGCGGCGGCAAAAACGGCGGAAAAGATGGGCGTGACGCTGTGCATGGAATGCCATCCGAACAGCTTCACCGAGACAGCGTCCGGCGCTGCGGAGCTGCTGGCGGCAGTGCCGTCTCCCGCTTTTCGCATGTATTGGCAGCCGAACCAGTATCATTCTTTTGAGGATAACATGGCATATGCCAAAGCGGTCGCGCCCTATACCGTCAATATCCATGTGTTTCACTGGACGGCATCCGCGCGTCTGCCGCTTGCGGACGGATTGCCGCAGTGGAAACGGTATTTGCAGGCGTTTGACAAAACGCAGACGCTGCTTTTGGAGTTCATGCCGGATGACCGCATCGACACGCTGCCGCGCGAGACGGAAACGCTGCGAAAGCTGATCGGAGGAAAAGGATGAGATCGATTTTTTTGTGTGATGATCCCGCGGTGATCGCGCGGGTGTATGCGCCGCAGACGGTGGCGACCTTGCGGCAAACAGCGGGACTGGATGCGGCGGTGTACACGGCAAAACAGCTGAGAGAATCGCCGTCCGCTTTTGCCGATGTGGACTTTGTGTTTTCAAGCTGGTGCATGCCGTGTTTGACGGAAGCGGAGATCAGGGCATTTCTGCCGTCGCTGAAAGCGGTGTTCTATGCCGCAGGCTCGGTGCAGGCGTTTGCCCGTCCGTTTCTTCGCAGCGGCGTGCGGGTGTTCAGCGCATGGGCGGCAAATGCCGTGCCGGTCGCAGAATACACGGTGGCGCAGATTTTGCTTGCCAATAAGGGGTTTTATGCCACAGCGGCGCATCTTTCGGCGGGCGGCGACTATAAAGAGGCGCTTACCCTGCGGGAGCATTTCCCGGGAAATTACGGCGCGTGCATCGGCATCATCGGCGCCGGTATGATCGGCAAAATGGTGATCGAAAGACTGGCGACATATCGGCTGTCGGTCATGGTGTTCGATCCGTTTTTGCCGGATGAGACCGCAAAGACGCTCGGCGTCAAAAAATGCGATCTTCCGACGCTGTTCAAAAGTGCGCAGGTCGTCACGAACCATCTCGCCAACAACGCCCAAACGCGCGGCATGCTCACTTATCCGCTGTTTGCGTCCATGCCGCCCTATGCCACGTTTCTCAACACCGGCAGGGGCGCACAGGTGGTCGAGGACGATCTTGTGTGCGCGCTGCGCGAGCGTCCCGATCTGACGGCGGTGCTGGATGTTACCGACCCCGAACCACCCCGCGCGGATCACCCGTTTTTTGCGCTGCAAAACTGCTTTTTGACGCCGCATATCGCGGGCAGCAGCGGCGACGAGGTGCACCGCATGGCGGCATATATGGCAGAGGAATACGAAAGGTTCAAAAGCGGCGAACAGACGCGGTATGAAGTGACCGCCGACATGCTCAAAACGATGGCATAAAAAGGGGAGACGGACATGCAGCTATACGATAAAATTCTTAACGCTGCCTTTTGGAAAAGGGTGCGCAGCGATCCTGCCTATGCCGACATCATTTCGCTCATCCGCGCGGATTATGAGGAACAGATCAAGGAACCGCTCATCGCGCTGCCGTTTTCGCTGCGCAACCGTTTTTATACGGACGGTGACCGCTCGCAGTTTGAAAAATACTATTTCGGTCGCCGCGCGCTTTTGAGCAGTGCCGCGATATTGGCGCTGCTGTATCCGGAAAACGAGCGGTATCTGCGGGATGTCGAGGATGCCTTGTGGGCGATCTGCGATGAATACAGCTGGGCAGTGCCGGCACACTGTACAAACGACTATGCGGACGGCATCACAAGGGTGGATCTTTTTGTTGCGGAGACGGGTGCGGCGGTCGCCGAGATCACGGCGTTGCTGAAGGAGCGGCTGCACGAAACCGTTTTTGTTCGCGCAAGAGCGGAACTGAAACGGCGGGTGTTTGAAAACTACCGTAACCGTCATTTTGACTGGGAGACGGTGAGAACCAACTGGAGCGCGGTCTGCGCGGGCGGCATCGGCATCGCGATGATGTATGCCGCGCCGGAACTTTTGGAAGAGTTTCTGCCGCGGCTTTTGGCAAGTGAGCAGTGCTGCTTGGATTCCTATACAGAGGACGGCGTCTGCCTGGAGGGCATGAGCTATTGGGCATACGGCTTCGGCTACTTTGTCTATTTTGCCGACCTTATCTACCGCTTCACGAACGGAAAGACCGACCTCTTTGCCGATCCGAAGGTGAAGCTGATGGCGACCTTCCCGCAGCGCAATCTCATGATGGGGGACACCGCCGCAAGCTTTGCCGACGGGGATATGCATGCAAAAGTTCCCCTTGACCTTTACCATTTCCTGCACCGTCGGTATCCCGATGCGGTGACGCTGCCGCCGAAGGAGAGGATGGCGTTCAACCGAGGTAACTGCCGCTTTGTGCAGTATCTGCGGCATTTTGCCTATCTCGACCCGACACTGAAAGGCGAGGAATTGCCGAAAGCAACTTCCTTTTTCCCGATTGCAGGACAGTATATCACCACGCGCGACACCTTCTCCTTTGCCGTCAAGGCGGGGTGCAACGATGAACCGCACAACCATAACGATGTGGGGACGTTCATTCTGTCCACCGAAAAGGGACAGGAGCTTTGTGACCTCGGCGCGGGACTGTATACAAGGCAGTATTTCAGTGATGAACGCTACACGATCTTCTGCAATTCCTCGCTCAGTCACTGTGTCCCGATCATAAACGGGCTTTCCCAGCACGCGGGCGCGGCATACGGCGGCAGCATCGCGGTAAACGGCGATACTGTCACGCTTGAGATCGGGGGCGCCTATCCTGCGGATGTCGGCAGCATCACCCGCACTTTCGTAATCGGCGAAAAAGGCGTGCGGCTGACCGACGTGTGGACTGCCAAGGTTAAAAACTTCACAGAACGGCTTGTCAGCGTGATCAAACCGACCGTCACGGCGGGTGCGGTGCGTTTTGCGCATTGCACGCTGCATTTTGATTCGCAGGCAGTGACGCCGACGGTATCGGTGGAAAAACACTATACGCATGACTGCGAAATGGATGCGACACACGGCACACTGCCGCAGTCGGTATATTGTGTGGATTTTGCGGTCGATCCCGCTTTGGGGATGATCACATTTTCTTTTGATATGTAAAAGACGGGCGCGGCATGTTCCTGCCGCACCCGCAGGCTTATTCCGTCACATGAATGACGCTCACAGGGCAGCTGTCTGCGGCTTCCGCCACAGCGCTTTCGTTTTTGTCCTGCGGTGCGGCGTAGACCTCCGACAGTCCGTCGTCCGCCATGCGGAAAACCGACGGGCAGATCTCCACACACACGCCGCAGCCGATGCAGCCGTCACGGTCAATGCGTACTTCCATAGAAACATCCTCCTTTTCAGTGATATGTCACAGGTGACACTTGCATTTTGCGGCAATATCTGCCAGAATATGCATAAGTTTTGTAAGGAGTATAAGGAAAAGAGAGATATGGAGCGGGTCATCACTTTCGGAGAGATCATGCTGCGTCTGGCACCCGAGGGATACTATCGGTTTGTGCAGACGGAAAGCTACGGCGCAACATACAGCGGCGGACTTCGATTGGGATAAGATCTTCGACGGTGCCGACCGGTTCATTTCACCGGCATCACGCCCGCGCTCGGCGACAATGTCGCGGCGATCTGCCTTGAAGCGGTCAAGGCGGCGAAGGCACGCGGCATCACCGTTTCCTGCGATCTGAACTACCGCAAAAAGCTGTGGACCAAGCAAAAGGCGGGCGAGGTCATGGGCGAGCTTTGCCGCTATGTCGACGTCTGCATTGCCAACGAGGAAGACGCTGCCGATGTGTTCGGCATCTCTGCTGCCGACACCGATGTGTCCAAGGGCGAGGTCAACCACGAGGGCTATAAGGATGTGGCGCGGCAGCTCATGGAGCGCTTCGGTTTTCAGCATGTCGCCATCACGCTGCGCACGTCCATTTCCGCCAATGATAACGATTGAGCGGCGATGCTGTTCGACGGCAAGGACTATTATTTCAGCAAGCGGTATCACATGCACATCGTCGATCGCGTCGTCGGCGGCGACAGCTTCGGCGGCGGTCTCATTTATGCGCTGCTTTCCGGCTTTGACGCACAGAAAACGATCGAGTTTGCCGTGGCGGTAAGCTTGCTTAAAGCGCACCGTTGAGGGCGACTTCAACCAGGTGACAGCCGACGAGGTGCTGCGCCTTGCGGGCGGCGACGGCTCGGGTCGCGTGCAGCGCTGATCATTGTCGAAATGCATAGAACGGGACGCAGTCGCGTCCCGTTTTTTCGTTCTCATGCGCATTCTCGCGGCATACACTGTTGCGAGGTGAGTGTATGCGGGAATGGATCATCGGCATCATGAATGTGTGGGGCTATGGGGGCGTTGTGTTTCTCATTGCCCTTGAAAATGTGTTTCCGCCCATCCCGTCCGAGGTCATTCTGACCTTCGGCGGTTTCATGACGACGTGCAGTGCTATGTCGATCTGGGGTGTCATCTTTGCGGCGACGGTCGGCTCGCTTTTGGGTGCGCTGATCTTATACGGTGCGGGACGTCTGCTCGGCGCGGATCGCGTCATGAGCCTTTTGGATGGCAAGCTGGGGCGCGTGCTGCATTTCAAAAGAGCGGATGTGGAAAGTGCCATGACATGGTTTGACGAAAAGGGCGCGCCCGCCGTTTTTTTTTGCCGCTGTGTGCCGATCGTGCGCAGTCTCATTTCCATCCCCGCCGGTATGGCAAAAATGCACTTTTTGCCGTTCTTTCTGCTGACTGCCGCCGGCTCGTTCGTGTGGAACACGGTGCTTTGCTATCTCGGCGCGTTGGCGGGTAATTCCTGGGAAAAGATCGCTGCTATGTTCGGTACCTATGCCGACATTTTTGCGCTCGTACTGTTGACGGCAGTCCCCATTGTCACGATTTTGTGGCTGCGACGCAAGAAAAGGTAGACTTTCCGCCCGTTTTGTGTTACACTACGAAGAAGGATGTTGAAAAGGGGGTGCGGTCGCTACGGAAAACGCAATCTATCTCCCGCAACGGATGGAGCGGTTCACGCAGAATACATATGTCGATAGGCTTTGCAAGGCACTGTTGATCTGCATGGCGGCGGTCGCGTGGTATTCTTTCGTCACAACGCCGTTCACCGCAGACATCAAGGTGTTCTTTGCGGCAGCTGATCAGGTGCAATATCAGTCCTCGTCCGGCATCATGGCGGTTTTTGAAGCGTGGGAGCTGAAAGGCATCGGCAATCGACTGCTGATGTACGGCATCTATCTTGTTGCGGATGCGGTTGTCGGTTTTGAAAATAAGATCGCGTTCACCTATGCCGCGAAGCTGCTCTACAGCGTGCTTATCATGCTTTTTTTGTTTCTTTCGACGCATTTGCTGCCGATCGAAAAGAAACAGAAGCCGACAGTGCTGTATATCCTCTTTCTCTGCTTTTTCTCGGTGAACAGTCTCATACAGCTGCAGGCGGAGATGACCTGTGTGGCGCTTTGTTTTCTGAGCGCTGCTTGCCTGCTGCACGGCAAGCGGTTTTGCCGGATATTGTCCGGATTCATCGGCGCGTGCCTGTTTTTCTTCAAAAGCATTTTTGTGCTGCTGTTCTTGTCGGTCATTCTGTGTGCGGTGCTGTATGACGGATATGCAAAGCGCCGGCGCGGCGCCGGACCTTATGTGACGGCGCTTGTTTCCATGCTTATCTTCGAGATCCTGTTTCTCTTGTTGGTATATTGGGTATATCCGCAGGAATTTCGGGATATGGGTTATGCCGCCGACTATCAGTCAACACTGCTGTCTGCCGGTTCTGCCGTGCAGCTGCACACAATAGCGGACAACCTCTTTGCGGGACTTTTGACAAGCACGGTGATGCTGCCGTTTTTGCTTGTCGGTATTTTGACGGGATGCGCGGTGCTGACCGATATGCTGCGTGAGAAAAATCTGTCGGCGGCGTTGTGCCTTGTGGGGCTGTGGATGCTGTCGCTGGATATTATCGTGGTTTCCAACACCTATTTCCCGTATCACTATTTTCTGCTGATGCTGCCGGGAGCGGTGTGCACGCTGCTGTTTTTTGCCAAAAGGAAGTGCCGCGCCGCCTATGTGCTTTTCTGCGCCGGTGCGGCATTTTGCGGCACGGCGGTGTGCTGGGTGCTGAAAAAGGGGCTGCAGCAATTTTTCGTTATCAATCACTCCACGGTCTTGCTTGTCGGCTGGCATCTATTTGTGTTCTTTGCAGCGGTCTATGCTGTCAGACGCTTTCGGGGAGCGCAGACCTGCCTGCTTGCGCTGCTGCTGACGGTCACGCTTTTCTTTTGGATGAACTATTCCTCGTTTGTCGCCCCGTATTACAGGAATATCTGTGCGGCGGAGCGACAGGCGACAACGGTCAACAGTGAGGCGATCCCGCAGGATATCAGAGACGACAAGGTGCTGTATCTGGATGCCGGTGTCGGTGCGTTTTATATGGGCGCGCCGTCATACAGCCGCTACTTTTTCAATCTCCCCATGCAGCGCTTCAAAGTCGGTGACACGTGGGTATGTCAGCAGGAGCAGTATGCGTTGCTGATGCAATACACGGGAAAGTATATCGTCTATTCCGATTGGTTCGGCATTGAAAAATATCCGCAGCTGCAACAAAAGCTCGAGACGGAATATGAAAGGATCGACGGAAAGGATCTGCTTTTGTATACGCCCTCTTGGGATGTGTTTTCATTGACGGATGTACAGGCGATGAAGCCGGGGGCATACATTTTGATAAGAAAATAAACCTGACGGAAGGGAAGAAACGGCAGTGTCACGAAAAGAAAAAAAGAAGCGCATAAAGCATATTTTGCTTTGCTGTGCGCTGCTTCTCGGTATATATTATCTCCTGCCGCTGATCGGCATGGCAATGGACGGGCGCAAGGGCGAGGTGTTTTTGTCGACGGGGCTCATTCATTTGCTGTTTCCGCTGTATCTGTATATCAGCGCGATCGCGCTGGGGATACGGCACGGGTTTTGCTCGGTGTATGCCGTGGTGGCAGCGGTGCTGTTTTTCCCGACACTCCTCATCTATTTCACACCGCAGATCTGGTATGTCGGATTGGTCTACGGCGGCATAGCGCTTGCCGGCAACCTCATGGGATGGGGGCTGAAATCGGTGATGCAGCGCTTCAAAGAAGAATCAAACGGCTGAAAAAGAGCTGTTTTGCAAGTGCAAAACAGCTCTTTTTTTATTCTACCTCGGAGTTGGGCGCTTTGGCGTGACGGAAGTTTTTGGGTGTTTTGCCGTATAGCTCATGAAAACAGCGGCTGAAATACTTTGTGTCGGAAAAACCGCAGGAGATGGCGATCTCGCAGATCGACAGCTGCGTTTCCGAAAGCAGTTCCGTCGCGTGCTCCGGCCGTGTGTTGCGGATGAACAACGTCGGCGACATCCTCACCTGTGCCTACAGCGATATTGCTCCGTAAGGCACCAAGAAAATTTTGCTGGTTACCGCCTCTCTCTATTCTTGAAAAGTGGATATACAGCGCGGCAAGTGCCGGGGCCGTTGCAGTGTCACTGATCATCATGGCGGTTTCCGTATCGCTCCGTATCTCCGACCGCGGAGATATGCGGGTGCAAAAGCGGCGGACATTTTTTGTCCGCCGCTTTTGCATTTGTCTGTTTGTATAAAAAATTTTTTAAGTGTTATACTAAGATACAGTTTGTGGGAAAGGAACGAACGACATGGATGCAAAGGAATACAAGAGGATGCAGAAGACCGGCGCACCGAAATCGCCCGTGCTCAAAAACTGCCTGTGGGCGTTTTGCGTGGGCGGTGCGATCTGCACGCTGGGTGAGGTGGTCGTGCAGCTTGGAGAGAACGGGGGGCTGAGCGAAAATACGGCGCGCTTGCTTTGCTCGGTATCGCTCATCTTTCTCAGCGTACTGTTGACGGGGCTGCAGGTGTATGACAACATTGCCAAGCATGCGGGTGCGGGCACGCTTGTGCCGATCACCGGCTTTGCCAACGCCATTGCGTCTCCCGCCGTCGAATTCAAAAGCGAGGGACTGGTGCTCGGTATGGCAGCAAAAATGTTTTCCATTGCGGGGCCTGTGCTGGTTTACGGCATTTCCGCTTCGGTGATCTATGGACTGATCTTGTATATCGTTTCATTATTCTAAGGAGGACAGAACATGCCGGAACGCAAGGGGAGTTATACCATACAGCTTTCCAATCGCCCGATGATACTGAGCTCGGCGGCAGTGGTGGGCAAAA
>ERZ791927.575-NODE-575-length-35923-cov-5.627133_pt1 | contig 35923 bp, 27 predicted proteins | sample MGYA00510130_ERZ791927 | MGnify/ENA primary metagenome ERZ791927 (study PRJEB30046, sample SAMN00792055) | human gut metagenome | study: EMG produced TPA metagenomics assembly of the A metagenome-wide association study of gut microbiota in type 2...
GTGCAGGCGCTCGGGCGCCAGCGCCGCCGCGCCGTTCATGCCGGTTTCCTCGTCCACGGTGAACACCGCCTGCAAGGCGGGATGCACCGCTTTTTTATCGGTCATCGCCGCCAGCGCCATAGCAAGACCGATGCCGTTGTCGGCGCCGAGCGTCGTGCCGTCGGCACACAGCCTGTCCCCGTCAAGCACCGGTCGTATCGCCTCTTTCAAAAAGTCGATGCGGCGCTCCGCTGTTTTTTCGCAAACCATGTCGAGATGCCCCTGCAGAATGATCGGCGGCTCATTTTCATACCCTGCCGTTGCGGGCGCTTCGATGAACACATTGCCCGCCTCGTCCATGTATGCCGCAAGGCCGTGGTGCTTGGCAAAGCGCAGACACCACTCCGCAATCTTCCCCGTGTTGCCCGAGCCATGCGGAACGGCGCAGAGCTTCAAAAAGATCTCAACTACCCGTCTTGCGCCGTGCGGCACACGCGAAAGCTGCTTTTTGTGCAGCAGCGCGTCATAAACAAACATTCCCAAAAGACTCACCGCTCCCGTTATAGCAAATAAGATGGCAGCGGCAACATAGTTGCGGCTGCTGATAAGATTGCCGCCGATGACCGACGACAGCACAGACGGAATGCGCGCAATGAGGGAAATGGCCAAAAATTGCGACAGCCGCATCCGCGTCAATCCGACAAAATATGTCAAAAGATCCTTCGGCGTGCCGGGGATGAAAAACAGGATGAACACCATGCGATCCAGCTTTTGCTCGCTGTTGATGAAGCGCAGCCCGTCGATTTTCTCCCGCGGGAAAAACAGCTCCAAAAGGCGCACGCCGAACCGCTTTGTCAGCAGGAATACCATCGTCGACGCGATGGCAACACCCACCATGCACAGAACCGTTCCCTGCACCGCCCCGAAGGCATAGCCCATGCCGATCTCGACCACTTCGCCCGGGATCAGCGCAACGATCACCTGCAAAACCTGAATGCCCAGTGCCACCAGCCAGCCGGAGACACCGAAGGTGTCGATGAAGCTCTTGAAGTCCTCCGGCGTGCCGCCGACCGCTTTCAGCTTGCGATACAGCACCCACGTCAGCCCCAGGCAAAGAATGAGCACCAATATAAGCGACAACAGCGCCACCGCCTTGCGGCGGCGCTGGGCTTTTTCGGCGGTTGTCAGTTCCTTTTGCACGGTTTTCACCCTCAGTCGTTCCAGAGCACAATCTCTCCGTTTTTCAGCGTCTTTTGCACATCGATGAGCCTTTGGTTGGACGAGCCGCGAAAGCGCAGCGAGATGTCGTGCAGCGCTTCCACATACCGCCCGTCCACCAGCACATCCGCCAGCGAAAGCAGGGAGTCGGTGACCTCACAGCGGGGATGACTCCCCTCCCTGTGCAGCTCCTCCCAGGTGAACCCCGAAAAAATCCACACGGTCTTTTCGGGATAGGTCTCCCGCACCTTCTTTATGAAGGGCAGCAGCGCCCGCTGGTTTTCCGGCTCCATCGGCTCGCCGCCGAGCAGCGTCAGCCCGTTTATATAGGCGGGCTTTAACATTTGAAGCAGCGTTTCCTGCGTTTGCTCCGTGAACGGCTCGCCATAGGCAAAATCCCACGTCTGCGGCTGAAAACAATTTTCACAGTGATTGGTGCAGCCGGAGACAAACAGCGTCACCCGCACACCCTCGCCGTTGGCGATATCACAGTTTTTGATCTCTCCGTAATGCATATTGCGCCCCCGCTCAGTCTTACAGGTGCAGCACCCGCTCTTTGATCTCCTGCGTTCTGCCCTGATTCCAGAACTGCGTGCCGATATAGCCGCAGGTACGGCGTGCGACATTCATTTTGTCCTGATCGGTGTTGCCGCAGTTGGGGCATCTCCAAATGAGCTTGCCGTCCTCCTCGACAATTTCGATCTCGCCGTCATATCCACATTCTTGACAATAGTCGGATTTGGTATTCAGCTCCGCATAGATAATGTGGTCATAAATAAACTTCATGACCTGCAGGACCGCTTCCAGATTCTGCTGCATGTTCGGCACCTCCACATAGGAGATCGCGCCGCCGGGCGACAGATGCTGGAACTGTGCCTCAAAGCGCAGCTTTTCGAAAGCGTCGATCTTCTCGGTCACATGCACATGATAGCTGTTGGTGATATACCCCTTGTCGGTGACGCCGGGAATGACGCCGAAGCGCTTTTGCAGGCATTTGGCGAATTTGTAGGTCGTGGACTCCAGCGGCGTGCCGTAGAGACTGAAATCGATGTTGTGCTGCGCCTTCCACTGCTTGCAGGCGGCGTTCATGTGCTCCATGATTTCCAGCGCAAACGGCGTCGCGGTGGGGTCGGTGTGGCTCTTGCCGGTCATGTATTTGACACATTCATACAGTCCCGCATAGCCGAGCGAAATGGTGGAATACCCGCCGTAGAGCAGCTTGTCGATCGGCTCACCCTTCTTGAGACGGGCACAGGCGCCGTATTGCCACAAAATCGGCGCGGCATCGGACAGCGTCCCCTTGAGACGCTCATGACGGCACATCAGCGCGCGATGGCACAGCTCCAGCCGTTCGTCAAAAATCTTCCAGAACTTCTCCACATTACCGCCGGAGGACAGTGCCACATCCGGCAGATTGATGGTGACAACGCCCTGATTAAAGCGGCCGTAATACTTCGGCTTGCCGTTTTCATCCACATACGGTGTCAAGAAGCTGCGGCAGCCCATGCAGGGATAGCAATGTCCCTCGCCGTTTTTGTCCACCTTCAGCTCCAGCATCTTCTTCTCGCTGATATAGTCGGGCACCATGCGCTTTGCCGTGCACTTCGCCGCAAGGCGGGTCAGATAGTAATACGGCGCGTCCTCGGTGATGTTGTCCTCTTCCAGCACATAGATAAGCTTCGGGAACGCCGGCGTGACCCACACGCCCTTTTCGTTCTTCACGCCCTGATAGCGCTGCAGAAGCGTTTCCTCAATGATGATGGCAAGATCCTTCTTCTCCTGCTCGTTCTTTGCCTCGTTCAGATACATGAACACGGTCACAAACGGAGCTTGTCCGTTAGTGGTGAGCAGCGTCACGACCTGATACTGGATGGTCTGCACGCCGCGACGGATCTCCTCACGCAGGCGGCGCTCCACCAAAATGCTGATCTCGTCCTCGGTCATAATTCTGCCGATGGCGTCGTTCTCGCTGAGCACGTCGCGGCGGATCTTCTCACGGCTGACCTGCACAAACGGCGCCAGATGCGTCAGCGAAATGGACTGACCGCCGTATTGATTGGACGCCACCTGTGCGATGATCTGCGTTGCGATGTTGCAGGCGGTGGAGAAGCTGTGGGGGCGCTCAATCATCGTTCCGGTGATGACCGTGCCGTTTTGCAGCATATCCTCCAGGTTGACAAGATCGCAGTTGTGCATATGCTGTGCGAAATAGTCCGAATCGTGGAAATGGATGATGCCCTCGTTGTGTGCTTCCACAATATCCTGCGGCAGCAGAATACGGTTGGTGATGTCACGGGACACCTCGCCCGCCATATAGTCACGCTGGGTGGAGTTGACAACGGGGTTCTTGTTGGAATTCTCCTGTTTGGCTTCCTCGTTGTTGCACTCGATAAGGCTGAGAATTTTGTCGTCGGTCGTGTTGGACTGACGCACCAGCGTGCGGGTATAGCGATAGGTGATGTAGGACTTGGCGACCTCAAACGCGCCGTGCGCCATGATCTGATGCTCCACCATGTCCTGCACTTCCTCAACGACCGGAGAACGTCCCAGCGTTTCGCAGGACAGCACCACACTTTCGGCGATGCGGTGGATCTGCGTGGGCGTCATGCGCGCGCCCTCCTCCACCGTCTCGTTTGCCTTGGTGATGGCGGCGATGATCTTCGTGATGTCGAATATCGCTTCCGAACCGTTGCGCTTGATGATCTTCATGCTTTCCCGTCTCCTCATATATGTAAAATTGAATTTTTCGGTACAGTTTCTATTGTAGCACAGGCATATAGTACTGTCAAGACGATACCACAAAATATAGTGGTTATTTTTGAAAGCGACCACCATATACACATTGTATAGAAAAACGCCGTCCCTTTCGGGACGGCGTTTCGTTGCAATAACAAGGGTTTACACAGTCTCTACCTTGATGATGTTGGTGTTGCCGGATTTACCGTTGGTAATACCGCCGGTGATCACGATGCGTTCGCCTTCATTCAGCGAAAAAGTCTTTTTTGCCAGCTGCAGTGCGGTATAGAACAGCACGTCAATGGACGTATAGCTGTCGCACATGACAGGCGTTACGCCCCACGACAGTGCCAGCTTGTGATAGGTCTTTTCGCTCGTCGTCAACCCCAAAATGTCCACGGGCGAACGGAAGCGGGACACCATGCGGGCGGTCATGCCGGACAGGGTACACACAGCGATCGCCTTGGCGTCGATGTCGATCGCCATGCCGCAGGTCGCGTGGGAAATGGCGTCCACCGTGTTGCGGATGCGAAATTCCGCGCGGGCAAAGCGTTTGGCATAGTGGATGTTCTGTTCGGTGTGCTCCGCGATGCGTGCCATCGTTGCCACCGCCAGCACGGGATATTTCCCCGCAGCGGTCTCGCCGGACAGCATGACGGCGCTTGTGCCGTCATACACTGCGTTGGCAACATCGGAAATTTCGGCACGTGTCGGACGCGCGTTGTGAATCATCGACTCCAGCATTTCCGTCGCCGTGATCACCCGCTTGCCGAGCAGGCGGCACTTGGTGATGAGCCGTTTCTGAATGGCGGGCAGCCCCTCGAACGGGATCTCCACACCCATGTCGCCGCGACCGATCATGATGCCGTCACACGCCTCGCAAATTTCTTCGATGTTGTCAACGCCGGATTGGTTCTCGATCTTCGCGATGAGATCCACATTCTGAGCACCGTGCTCCGCCAAAAACGTCTTGACATCCAAAAGATCCTGCTTTTGCGACACAAAGGAGCAGGCGATGAAGTCCACATCGTTTTCGATACCGAACAGCAGGTCTGCCTTGTCCTGTTCGCTGAGATAGACCTGTTTTAACACCTTGTTGGGAAAGCTCATGCTCTTGCGGTCGGACAATTCACCGCCGATGCACACGCGGGTGACGATGTCGTCGCCCTTGACATCGGTGACCTCGAATTTCAAAAGGCCGTTGTTGAGCAGGATGATGTCCCCCGCCTGCATTTCTTTTGCCAGCGCCTTATAGCTCACCGAAACGTGCGTCGCGTCCCCCACCGTGTCGGCGGTGGTGAAGGTGAACGTGTCGCCCTCATTGAGGAAGATCTTGCCGTCCTTGAAGGTGGAGATGCGGTATTCCGGGCCCTTGGTGTCCAGCATGATGGCAAGCGAAACGCCGCACTGTTTGCGCACTTTTTTGATGAGGTCGATGCGCGCCTTGTGGTCCGCGTGCGTCCCGTGCGAAAAATTCAGCCGTGCCACATTCATGCCCGCTTTGCACATGGCGACAAGCGTTTTCTCATCGCTGCAAGCAGGGCCGATGGTGCAGACGATCTTCGTTTTGCGCATATGGCATCGCTCCTTACTGAAAAAAATAAAATTTGGGGTCAGTATACCATATTTTGCCCCTTTTGGCAACAAAAAAATCACGGCGTCCCGCGAAAAATGCGAAACGCCGCGATCTTCACTTTTTCTCCGTGCGGTATTTTTCCCTGGTGGCAATGCCGCCGCGAATGTGGCGCTGCGCCTTATTGGTGTTGAGCACCACCCGCACCTGTCCGTGCAGCTGCGGATTGATCTTCTGCAGCCGACCGGAAACATCCTTATGTACGGCTGTTACAAATACGAACGGTTTCGTCAAGGCCTAACTCTCGGAATAGCTTGAGGAAGACCTCAACGTTTCCGTTTCGGTCAACCTCTATTCTGTCTATCACCCGTCTTAGCTGTGCGTTGGTAATTTCCCTTAAATTGCTGATGTCCTCAATTTCCTTAAAGGTGTCGGCGAGTATCATTTGCAGTCGGTCGCCTTTGGTCAGGTGCTGTTCCACCATTTTAAGCTCCTCCTGCAGCCTGTTCATCTCCTGCTTGTCCCCGCCGATTTTTGCGTTCAATTCCTCACGGGTAATAAGATCGTCGGTATACATATCCATATACTTTTGGCGGTTGCGTTTCAGTTTTTCAATCGCTGTATGCAGTTCCTTTTCGTACGCAACATTTTCGTCCTTAGCACGGTACACCTTTTGGAATTCGTTTACCACATATTCGGTAACATTTCTCTTACTTTTTAGTATGTTCGCAAAGTACTGCTCAATAACCTCTATCAGTTCGTTTTCATCAACCGATACGGCATTGGGGCAACTGTCCGCACCCCTGTTATGCCCAGAGCAAACCCACCTGACATAGGTGTTTTTGTAAGTACGCACGCATCTTCTGAACGACCAACCGCAATCCTTGCATTTTATCAGCGTGGAGAAAAGATGCTGATTGCTGTGCCGCTCTTTATCCACCCGAAATTTTTTACCTCGATCCGCTTTAAGCCTTCCTGCCTCGGCAAAGTCCTCATCACTGATAATGCGAAGGTCGGGGCGGTCTGCCACATACCATTCATCCTCATTTTTCAAGGTGCGTTTGCCTGTAAGAAAGTCGGAAACCTCTTCTTTTCCGTTTACGATTTTTCCGGTGTAAAGTTCGTTTTCAAGAATTCGGCAAACCGCATTTTGCGACCACTCGCACCCCCGTTTGGTTTTGATTCCACGGGCGTTGAGCATAGCGGCTATTTTAGCAGCACCGTAGCCCTCGTTTAAATACCACCTGTAAATCCGACGAACCACATTGGCCTCAGCTTTGTTGATCGTCAGATTAAAATAATCGCCGATCGTTTTATCGTACCCGAACACAATGTTCGGCACTCTGCCTTTTTCAGCGTTTATCTTTTTGCCGAACTTTACACGCTTGGAGGTGTTTGCGCTTTCCTCCTGCGCTAACGCACCGAACACGGTAAGTACAAATTCGCTGTTGCCCATACTTGTCATATTCGCCGTTAAAAACTGCGTTTCTATGCCGAGCGATTTTAATTTTCTTATGTTCTGGAGCAGGTCAACGGTATTCCTCGCAAAGCGCGAGATATCTTTTACAACCACCATATCAAACAGTCCGCTTTCGGCATCCGTCATCATTTTAAGAAACTGCTTTCGGTTTTTAATTTTTGTTCCCGATAAGCCTTCGTCGGCATACAGTTTTACAAGCCTGTCCCCCGAACGGTCGGTGTATTCCTTAAAAAAGTTTTTCTGCGCTTCCAGCGAATTTAACTGGTCTTCCTTTTCGGTTGATACACGGCAGTAAGCCGCTATATTCATAAAAATTTCTCCTTTCCTGCAATTTTGTGACAACACAATACCACAATCGTTTTCACAAGTCCAGCGAATAATCGCTATTCTTTTTTATAAAAGCCATTCCGCTTTACGCAGAATGGCTCATTGCTTTTTCGCTGTTCTGAACAGCGGTTTTTATCGCTTTTTCAACCCTTGGCTTGTTTGCCTCTATAAAAAGTTTTAAAAGCATTTCGGCGGTGTCCTCCACCGAGTTTGGATTGTTGAACGAATATTTGGGCCTAATCTTTCCCACGGTGCGGTCGCCTGCCTTTCGGTTTTTTCTTTGATAATACATACTATGCTCACGCCGTTTCGCTTAACACAGTAAATTTTCATTCACCACTCCCTTTTATAAAATCAAAGACATCAATTGCCCGTATTTCTCCTGCGTTGAATAGCACCGGGATATAATTTTAATGTAAAAAAACACCTTCGGGGTGAGAAGGTGCTTTGAACGAAAATATATAAATATCCCTTTTACACAAAATGCGGTGAAGTTATGCAGTTGCAAAGTATGAAAATCTGACTGTATTTAACCTTGGAAAAGAACGGTATTATAAAAAGATATATCATAACAAAATCGAACGGGCAGAAGTTGCCTGCTGCGGCGATTATGGATGCATAGAATTCTCCGAATTTAATTGCAGAAAAGGAACTGAGAATTATTGAGGGTGAGAATTAGGTCTTGACGACGGCTTTAAACGGTATAGGTAAAAACGTTACGGTTGCGCTCCGCGACTTCTCCCTCGGTCTCGTTTTCGGTTCAAGGGCGAAGTCGACGCGCTAACTCGGGGCGCGTATCGTTTACCGAACCCGTCCGCCGTTGTTCAGAGTATATAAAGGACTCCCCGATCGTATTTAGATCTATTCGATACAATCGGGGAGTCTTTGCCTATAAAGGTAAAACTTATTTTGGGTGTTTAACCGTTATTTGAAATAGTCTACAGCCGAGCGGAACATTTTAATATCGTAATTACCCGGAACATTTTTGTAAAGGTCGGCAGCATACCTTTCGGAATGACCCATTTTACCGAACACTCTGCCGTCGGGCGAGGTTATACCCTCAATAGCATAGTAAGAGCCGTTCGGGTTAAAGTGAATATCGCTTGTGGCTTTTCCCTTTGCATCCACATACTGTGTAGCTATCTGCCCGTTTTCGGCAAGGCGGTGTATCAGCTCGTCGCTTGCAATAAATCTGCCCTCGCCGTGGGAGATAGGCACGCTGTATATATCGCCTACTTCTGTATCCGTAAGCCACGGAGACTTATTTGAGGCTATACGCGTTCTTACTATTTTTGACTGGTGGCGCGCTATTGTATTGTAGGTAAGGGTCGGGCAGTTTTTGTCGGTATCGATTATCCTGCCGTAAGGCACAAGCCCCAGCTTTATAAGCGCCTGAAAACCGTTGCATATGCCGCACATAAGCCCGTCTCTGTTATCAAGCAGGTTGGTCACCTGCTCTTTAACCGCGGCGCTTCTAAAAAATGCGGTTATAAACTTGCCGCTGCCGTCAGGCTCGTCGCCGCCCGAAAATCCGCCGGGAATAAACACCATTTGCGCGGTTTTAAGGCTGTTTGCAAATTCTTCAACGCTTTTTGCAACATTTTCGGCACTGCGGTTGTTTATAACGAATATTTCAGGCTCGGCGCCTGCGTCGCGCATTGCTTTTGCGCTGTCATACTCGCAGTTGGTACCCGGGAAAACAGGAATTAAAACCTTAGGCTCTGCCGTTTTTACTGCGGGAGAAACGCGATTTTCAGCCGTATAAGAAAATGTCAGCATTTCAGTCTTCGGGTTTTCCTTATTACAGCGGTAAACGTTTTCCAGTTTATTTTCATAAATTCCGAGCAGTCTTTCAAGCCTTATTTCCTCGTCGTTATAAGAAATTTTGCCGTCCGCCGTTATTTCGCCGATTTCTGCGGCATCTGCAATATTCTCGGTTACTTCAAGCAAAAATCCGCCGTAGCAATAGCCAAAAATTTCGTTTGCGGTCAGATTATGTGCGAATTTAAAGCCTAATGAATTGCCGAAGCACATTTTCATTACCGCCTCGGCTATACCGCCTATGGTAGGTGTGTAGCAGGCAACCGCTTTGCCCGAGCGCAAAAGCGCAGTTACTCTTTCATAAACATTTAAAAGCGAGGCGGTACCGGGCAGACCGTTTTTATCATAAACGGGCTTTATTAAAACAACCTTATTACCCGCTTTTTTAAACTCGTTTGATACTATGCTTTCGGTTTTATCGGTTGTAACCGCAAAGGAGACTAAGGTGGGCGGAACATCCAAATTTTCAAAGCTGCCGCTCATTGAGTCTTTTCCGCCTATTGCCGCAGTTTTAAGCTCGGTTTGAGCCTTTAACGCGCCGAGCAGCGCCGCTAGCGGCTTGCCCCAACGCTTTTCATCCTTATTAAGGCGCTCAAAATATTCTTGGAAAGTAAGGTAAACGTCCTTAAATTCCGCGCCCGTTGCAACCAATTTTGAAACCGATTCTATAACCGCAAGGTAAGCGCCGTGATATGGGCTTTTCTCGGTAATAAACGGGTTGTAGCCCCACGCCATAAGCGAGCAGTCGTTCGTGTGCTTTTTCTCTACCGAGATTTTCTGAACCATTGCCTGAATGGGTGTTAACTGGTTTTTGCCGCCAAAGGGCATAAGCACCGTGCCCGCGCCTATTGTGGAGTCAAACTGCTCTGACAGCCCGCGTTTTGAGCAAATATTAAGGTCGTCTGCCAAGGCAAGATAATTTTCCGTAAAGCCGCCGTTTACCTTTTTCTCATAAGGCTCGGGTTTTGATACAACGGCGGTAATATGTTTTTCGGCACCGTTTGAGTTTAAAAATTCACGGCTTATATTAACTATTGATTTGCAGTTCCAGTTCATTACAAGGCGGGGTTCTTCCGTTACGACAGCCACGGGCACTGCCTGTAAATTTTCGCTGTCGGCAAGCCTTAAAAATTCTTCTGCGTCCGCAGGGGCTACCACAACCGCCATTCTTTCCTGCGATTCGCTTATTGCAAGCTCGGTGCCGTCAAGTCCCTCATACTTTTTCGGCACGGCGTTAAGGTTAATTTCAAGTCCGTCAGCCAATTCGCCTATTGCAACCGAAACGCCGCCTGCGCCGAAGTCGTTGCAGCGCTTTATCATACGGCAGGCGGTGGGGTTTCTGAAAAGCCTTTGCAGCTTTCTTTCTTCGGGCGCATTGCCCTTCTGCACCTCTGCACCGCAGCTTTCAAGCGATTTTAGGGTGTGCGATTTTGATGAACCGGTAGCGCCGCCGCAGCCGTCGCGCCCCGTTGAGCCGCCGAGCAGTATTACGGTGTCGCCCGCGGCGGGTGTTTCACGCCTTACGTTGCAGGCGGGCGCCGCGGCTATAACCGCGCCTATTTCCATACGCTTTGCGGCGTACCCGTCGTGATAAATTTCGTCCACAATTCCCGTAGCCAAGCCTATCTGGTTACCGTAAGAGGAATAACCGTCTGCCGCGGTGGTAACGATTTTTCTTTGCGGCAGCTTACCGGGCAGCGTTTCAGATACCTTTTTAAGCGGATCGGCAGCGCCTGTAACGCGCATGGCGCCGTAAACATAGGATCTGCCCGAAAGCGGGTCACGTATTGCGCCGCCTATGCAGGTTGCCGCTCCGCCGAACGGTTCTATTTCGGTTGGGTGATTGTGAGTCTCGTTTTTAAAGAGCAGCAGCCAGTCCTCGTCCTTGCCGTCAACATTCACCTTGATTTTAACGGTGCAGGCGTTTATTTCTTCCGATTCGTCCAGCTTTTCAAGGCAGCCCTTGGATTTTAAGTATTTAACCGCAACGGTTGCAATATCCATAAGGCAAACAGGCTTTGTTCTGCCAAGCTCTTTACGCATTTTAAGATAATCGTTATACGCGCTTTGCAGCAGCTCATCTTCAAAAACCGCGCCGTCTATATGTGTCAAAAACGTGGTGTGGCGGCAATGATCCGACCAATATGTATCAATCATTCTGATTTCGGTCATAGTGGGGTCACGGTGCTCGGACTTAAAATAATCCTGACAGAACTTAATATCGTCCGTATCCATCGCAAGACCGTAGCGGCTTACAAATTCGGCAAGCCCGTTATTATCAAGAGAAGTAAACCCGTCAAGCGTTGCCACTGATTCCGGTATATTGTATTTTAAGACAAGCGTTTGCGGTTTTTCAAGCGCCGCCTCGCGCGCCTCAACGGGGTTTATAACATACTTTTTTATTGCCTTCAGTTCTTCTGCGGTAATATCGCCGTAAAGCATATAAACCTTAGCCGTGCGAATAAGCGGTCTGTCGCCCTTTGATATAAGCTGAATACACTGCGCGGCGGAATCTGCGCGTTGGTCAAACTGACCCGGAAGATATTCTACCGCGAAAACCGCCGCGCCGTCGTTTTCAAGACATGAATATGTAATATCAAGCTGCGGCTCTGAAAAAACGGTATTTACCGCGTAATCAAAAAGCTCTTTTGTTATATTTTCCGCGTCATAGCGGTTAATTACGCGAAGTGATGTAACGCTTTTAATCTGCAAAAGCGTGTTTATATCGTTAAGCAGCGCTCTCGCCTCTGCCGCAAGTTCCTTTTTCTTTTCTGTAAATACACGGTATACCATATCAGTTTTCCTTTCCGGCGTTAAGCGCCTTTAAGCCTATATCCTTGCGGTAAAACGCATTTTTAAACGAAATTTTTTCTGCTTTTGCATAAGCTGCGCAAAGCGCCTCTTTAAGCGTGGGGGCGGTTGCGGTAACGCCCAACACCCTGCCGCCCGAGGTTACAAGCTTGCCGTCCTTATTTTCCGCGCCTGCAACGAAAACGCTGTCCTTTACGCTTTCGTCCATTTTAATTTCAAAGCCCTTTCGGTAAGCTACGGGGTACCCGCCCGAAGCTATGATAACGCAGGCGGCGGCGCCGCTTTTAAACCGTACCTCGGTATTTTTTAACGTGCCGTTTGTAACCGCGCGCATAACCGTGAAAAGGTCGCTTTCAAGCAGGGGCAGCACCACCTGTGTTTCGGGGTCGCCGAAACGGCAGTTGTATTCTATTACCTTAGGGCCGTCTGCCGTTAGCATAAGCCCAAAATAAAGGCAGCCCTTAAAGGTGCGCCCCTCGGCGTTCATAGCGTTTACCGTGGGTAAAAAGATTTTTTCCATACATTGCTTTGCGATTTCGGGGGTGTAGTAAGGGTTCGGCGCTATTGTTCCCATACCGCCTGTGTTAAGCCCTTTATCCCCGTCAAGCGCGCGTTTGTGGTCCATTGAGGAAACCATGGGAACTACCGTTTCCCCGTCCGTAAACGAAAGCACGGATACCTCGGGGCCTGTTAAAAATTCTTCTATAACAATTTTTTCGCCGCTTTTGCCGAAGACCCTATCTTCCATAATATCGCGCACGGCGCGTTTTGCCGTTTCTCGCGTTTCGGCAATAATTACGCCCTTACCGAGCGCTAAGCCGTCCGCCTTAATAACAGCAGGCAGCGGCGCTGTTTCAAGGTATGAAAGAGCGCTTTCGGGGTTATCGAAAACCTCGTAGGCGGCTGAGGGTATGCCGTATTTTTTCATAAGATTTTTTGAAAAAACTTTGCTGCCCTCAATAATCGCCGCCTTTTTATCGGGTCCGAAACAAGGAATACCCGCCTTTGTAAGCTCGTCCACCGCGCCGAGACACAGCGGATCATCGGGCGCTACTACTGCGTAATCAATTTTATTCTCGATCGCAAATTTCACCTGCGCCGCTATATCGGTAGCGCCGATATTTACGCAAACCGCGTCCTCGGCAATTCCGCCGTTACCCGGCAGCGCGTAAAGCTCAGTTATTTCTTTGCTTTCCTTAAGCTTTTTAATAATGGCGTGTTCTCTTCCGCCGCCGCCTATTACCATTACTTTCATTAAAAAAACTCCTTATCAGTGGTGGAAAAGCCTCATGCCCGTAAACGCCATTGCAATGCCGTATTTATTGCAGCAATCAATTACAATATCGTCGCGAATAGAGCCGCCCGGCTCTGCAATATACGAAACGCCGCTTTTATGCGCGCGCTCTATATTATCATCAAACGGGAAAAATGCGTCAGACCCTAAAGATACGCCCGAAATGCCCGATAAATAATTCTTTATTTCCTCATCGGTCAGCGGTTCGGGGCGTGTTTTAAAGTATTTCTGCCATATGCCGTCGGCGCAAACGTCCTCTTCGTTGCGGTTTATAAAACCGTCTATAATATTATCGCGGTCGGGTCTTTTTATATCGTCCTTAAACGGCAGCTCAAGCACGCGGTCATACTGCCGCAAAAACCAAGTATCAGCCTTTGAGCCTGCAAGGCGCGTGCAATGCACGCGCGACTGCTGCCCCGCGCCCACGCCTATCGCCTGACCCTCGAATGCAAAGCAGACCGAATTCGACTGGGTGTATTTAAGGGTTATAAGCGAAATTATAAGGTCACGGCGGGCGCTTTCGGGAATATTTTTATTCTCCGTTACAATATTGTCAAGCAGTGAATTATCAATTTTAAAATTATTTCTGCCCTGTTCAAAGGTCACGCCGAAAACCTGCTTGCGCTCTTTCGGTTCGGGAATATATTCGGGGTCTATTTCAACTATATTGTAGCCGCCCTTGCGCTTTGATTTTAAAATTTCAAGCGCCTCAGGCTCATATCCGGGCGCTATAACGCCGTCGGACACCTCGCGCTTTATAAGCTCGGCGGTCTTTTTATCGCATATATCCGAAAGCGCCACCCAATCCCCGAAAGAGCACATACGGTCGGTTCCCCTTGCCCTTGCGTACGCGCAGGCAAGCGGAGAATCGTCAAGCCCCTCTATATCATCCACAAAGCAAGCCCTTTTAAGCTTATCGGACAGCGGAATACCAACAGCCGCGCTTGTAGGGCTTACATGCTTAAACGAGGTAACGGCGGGCAACCCTAACGCCTCTTTCAGCTCCTTTACAAGCTGCCATGAATTAAACGCGTCAAGAAAATTTATGTAGCCCGGCTTGCCGTTAAGAATTTTAATAGGCAGCTCCGCGCCGTTTTCCATAAATATTTTAGCGGGCTTTTGGTTTGGGTTGCAGCCGTATTTCAGTTCAAACTCTTTCATTTTTTATCTCCCGTTTTTGTTTATTATCTTATCGGTGTACTTGCCTGTTTCAATATCGGTATAACGTACATAAAGTGAAATTTTGTTATCCACATTAAGACTTTCCCAAATTTCATTTGCAAATTCCTCAATATCATCTTTAATATTGACCCTGTGCGGCTCGCCCGTAAATGTGGGCAGCGGGTCGCCGTTGCAGTTATAGGTGTGTATAAAGTGCCCAAGCCCCGCAACCGACGGATAAGAATATGTGTAACGGCAGCAGTCAGAGCCGCTTTCGTCTATGCTTTTTAAAATGTTCATTTCGTATTTAAAGCCGTTTTCAAAATAAAGTATACCGCTTATTCTGGGGGTGAAATTCGGCGCGTCAGGCTCAAATTCACGGGTTTCAAGCGATTCTTTAAAGCTTTTGCCCTCGCTCATTAAATTATATACCGTGTCGGTTTGGTCGCCGTTTGTAACAATAAGGCTTTTTTCCGTTTTGCGAACGGCATTGTAAATTATAAGCGAAGGGTCGCTCACCTTTGAAACGTCAAAAGGCTCGGTTTTAAGCGTTTCGCTTGTCTTTACAAACACGCGGTTACGGCTGTTTTCGCTCCTGCCCATAATAAAATATGCGCACACCGCATTTTTCTTATCGGGCGAGGTTCCTATAACTATTCCGCGCCCCGCATACTCGTTGTCTTTTAAAAGGGTAGATATATCGTAGGATTTATATACGTTCATTTTTCCGCTCCTTAATTTCTTTGCAAACCTTTTCGGCAGCCGCAGGCAGTATTATCCATTCGGCGTTTTCCATAACCCGCTTTTGCAGAATTTCGGGCGTGTCGTTTTCTTCAATATCAACCGCCTTTTGCATTATAATTCTGCCGCCGTCGGGTATTTCGTTAACAAAATGCACCGTGGCGCCCGTCACCTTAACGCCGTAATCAAGCGCCGCTTTGTGAACTCTAAGCCCGTAAAAACCCTCGCCGCAAAATGACGGTATAAGCGAAGGATGCACATTTATTATTCTCTCGGGGTAGCGCTTTACGAAATCCGCGCTTAAAATGCTCATAAAGCCCGCAAGCACAATAACCTCGATTTTTTCTTTTTCAAGCGCGTTTAAAATATTATCTTCAAACGCCTTTTGCGAAAAGTCCTTTCTTTCGCAAACTGCGGTTTTAATTCCCGCGTTTTCAGCCCTTTTAAGGGCGTAGGCGTTTTTATTGCTTGAAACCACAAGCTTTATTTCGCCGCTTGTTATAATTCCGCTTTTTTGGGCGTCTATCAGCGCCTGCAAATTTGTTCCGCCGCCCGACACCAGCACCGCAAGATTTACTTTATTATTCAATTATAACACCCTCGTCGGATTTAATAACCGAGCCTATAATATAAGCGTCCTCGCCGTTCGCTTTAAGAATTTCTATTGCCTTTTCCTTGTCCTCGTCTGCTACGGTAACGCTCATACCCACGCCCATATTAAAGGTGTTGAACATATCGCGCTCGGGAATATTGCCCTTTTCTTCAATAAGGCGGAATATCGGCGGAATTTTAAGAGACGCTTTATCAACCTTAACCGAATAACCGTCAGGCAATGCGCGCGGTATATTTTCGTAAAATCCGCCGCCCGTTATGTGCGATACCGCTTTTACATTCACCTTTTCAAAAAGTGCAAGCATTGATTTAACGTAGATTTTTGTAGGTTCTAAAAGTGTATCGCCGAGAGTTCTGCCGCCAAGCTCTTTAAGTGGAGAGGTAAGATCGCAGTTTTCAATATCAAAAACCCGCCGCACAAGTGAAAAGCCGTTTGAATGTACTCCCGATGAAGCAAGCGCTATTACCGCGTCGCCCTCCTTAACCGTGTCTTTTTGCAGCATTTTCCTTTTATCTACTATTCCCGTGCAGTAGCCCGCAAGGTCGTAATCGTCTTCGGGCATAAGACCGGGGTGCTCGGCGGTCTCGCCGCCTATGAGCGCACAGCCTGCCCTTACGCAGCCCTCAGCCACGCCGCTTACTATTTCGGCTGTTTTTTCGGGGTGATTTTTTCCGCAAGCAATATAATCGAGAAAGAAAAGCGGCTTTGCCCCACAACAGATAATATCATTCACGCACATTGCAACGCAGTCTATGCCAATGGTATTGTGGCGGTCAAGCAGCATTGCAAGCTTAATTTTTGTGCCTACGCCGTCGGTTCCCGAAACCAAAACGGGGTCTTCAATGCCCTTAAGGTCAAGACCGAAGCAACCGCCGAAGCCGCCCACATCGTCAAGACAGCCTGCCGTTTTTGTTCTTGCAATGTGGCTTTTCATAAGCTCAACCGATTTATAGCCCGCGGTTATATCAACGCCGGCGGCGGCGTATGATTTTGATTGTGAATTATTCATTGCCGTTCTCCTTATTTTCGGAAATTTTGGTTTCAAATCTGTTTTTCATGGGCGCCGACGGTATTTCGGTAGGGTATTTTCCGTCAAAGCAGGCGGTACAGTAACCCGTGCCGTGAACGCCCTTTGCAATCTGCTTAACGCTTTCAACACTCAAATACCCGAGTGAATCAACACCTATAAGCTTTGCTATTTCATCAACCGAGTGCTTGCAGGCTATCAGATTTTCCCGCGAGTCAATATCCGTTCCGTAATAGCAGGGGTTCATAAACGGCGGAGCGGACACACGCATATGTATTTCTTTAGCGCCGGCCTCGCGCAAAAGCCTTACTATTCTTGCGCTTGTGGTGCCGCGCACAATTGAATCATCTATCATAATAATTCGCTTGCCGCGAGCCACCTCGGCTATGGGATTCAGCTTTATTTTAACCTTATCCTCGCGGCTTTTCTGCCCCGGAGCTATGAAGGTTCTGCCTATGTATTTATTTTTTATGAAGCCTATTTCATAGGGTATGCCCGATTGCTTTGAGTAACCGAGAGCTGCGTCCAGCCCGGAATCGGGCACACCTATTACCACATCAGCCTGAACAGGGTGCTCAAGCGCCAAAAATGCCCCCGCCCTTTGCCTTGCGGTGTGCACCGAGCAGCCGTCTATCACCGAATCGGGGCGTGCAAAATAAATGTACTCAAAAACGCAAAGCGAACAGGGCGCTTTTTGGCAGTGGTCTTCAATGGTTCTTACCCCGTTTTTATCGAACACAACTATTTCGCCGGGCTTTATATCTCGTATAAATTCAGCACCCACTGCGTCAAGCGCACAGCTTTCGGAGGCCACAATGTATCTTCCGTCCTCAGTTTTGCCATAGCAAAGTGGGCGAAAGCCGTTTTCATCACGCACAGCAATAAGTTTTGAAGGCGACATTATAACCAGCGAATAGGCGCCCTTAATACGGTTCATTGCGGCGTTTACCGCCTGCTCTATTGAGGGGGCGGTAAGGCGCTCCTTTGTTATAATGTAAGATATTACCTCGGTATCGCTTGTGGTGTGGAAAATTGAGCCTTCAAGCTCCAACTGCCGCCTTAGCTCCCCCGAATTTACAAGGTTGCCGTTGTGCGCCAGCGCCATTTTGCCCTTTATATGATTTACCACTATGGGCTGCGCGTTGCTGCGGTCATTTGAGCCGGTAGTGCCGTAGCGCGCATGACCTACCGCGATATTGCCCTCGCCTAAGCGCTCTATTATTTCGGGCGTAAAAACGTCGTTTACAAGCCCGGTATCTTTATAAGCCTTAAAAACGCCGTCGTCGTTTACCACTATCCCGCAGGATTCCTGCCCGCGGTGCTGGAGTGCGAACAAGCCGTAATACGCAGTGCTTGCAACGTCACTTGTCTTCCCTGAGTATACTCCGAATACTCCGCATTCTTCTCTTAAACTGCTCATTTATGCCTCCAAGTATCAGTTGCCGAAAACTCTTTTCATCATTTCGTTGTATGCGTCTTCAACTCCGCCCATATCGCGGCGGAAACGGTCCTTATCAAGCTTTTCGTTTGTATCTGCGTCCCAAAAACGGCAGGTATCGGGCGATATTTCATCTGCTAAAACAATCGTGCCGTCTTTCAGTCTTCCGAATTCAAGCTTAAAGTCTACCAATTTAACATTGAGAGAGGAAAAATACTCTTTAAGAATATTATTTATTTTAAAAGCCATCGCTTTTATTTCTTCAATTTCCTTTTTGGTTGCAAGCCCTAAAGCCAAAGCGTGATAAGAATTTATAAGCGGATCGTGCAGATCGTCGTTTTTATAAGAAAACTCAATGGTAGGCTCTGAAAACACAATGCCCTCTTCCACGCCGTAGCGCTTTGCAAACGAGCCTGCCGAAATATTGCGTATTATAACCTCAAGCGGTACTATAGATACTTTTTTAACCACAGTTTCGCGGTCGTTAAGCTCCTCAACGAGGTGGGTGGGAACGCCGTGCTTTTCAAGCAGGCGGCAAAGATAGTTTGACATTTTGTTATTTATAACGCCCTTGCCGATTATTGTGCCCTTTTTAAGCCCGTCAAGCGCAGTTGCGTCGTCCTTATACGATACTATCACCAAATCGGGATCGTTTGTAGCAAAAACCTTTTTTGCCTTGCCCTCATAAAGCTGTGTTGTTTTTTCCATTTTAAATTCCTCCGTTAATTAAATTCTTTTTCTATTGCCTTATTTTTTTCAAGTACCTTTTCAGCATCGGCTTTGCGCTTTGTCTCTAGCTTTTCGGCAAGAGCGTCATCGCTTACGCTTAAAATTTCTATGCACAGCAAAGCGGCATTAACAGCACCATCAATCGCAACCGCAGCAACAGGAATACCGGAAGGCATCTGTACGGTTGAAAGCAGTGCGTCAATACCGCCTAAATTGCCGGATTTTATCGGTATACCGATAACCGGCAGGGTTGTGTTTGCGGCAACAGCGCCGGCTAAGTGCGCCGCCATTCCCGCAGCCGCTATCACGGCGCCAAAGCCATTATCACGCGCCGATTTACTGAAACACGCTGCCTCTCCGGGCGTGCGGTGCGCAGAAAAAACGTGTATTTCAAACGGCACCCCAAATGAGGAAAGTGTATCCGCCGCTTTTTTTACAACCGGCAAATCGCTGTCGCTTCCCATAATTATTGCTATTTTTTTCATTTTATCCCCTCCGGAATTAAAAAGGGCATACTTGTCCTTTAAAAAAGGATAAGTATGCCCAGACGGTCGGCGTTTAAACTTTTCGGTCCATGTGGTGCTCCACTTATCCGTCAGTCCCAAAAAGCCTTTTCGTATATTGAAATTATATCATATCGGCTGCGATTATGTCAAGCAATTTAAATGATTTGCAGAATAACGGTCTGTAAGTTTGTCGATGATGTGTTACAAAAATCAGCACGGCGAGAAACCGTGCTGATTTTCTTTATTTATGCGGTTTTGCGGCGGTTATGCCACCAGCCACACAAACCGTTCTATTTTGTTACTGCCGTATGTACCGTCGATTTCGATATGTGAAACTGCCTTGCCGCCGCGCGCACGGTCGCGTCGTTTTCGATGATATATTCGCCGAGCATCACCGCGCGTTCCTCTACGCCATCCCTCATACGATCAACTCCATCTGCATTGCTGTTTCATCCTATGCGGGAAAACGGAAAAATATGATTTTTTGCGCCGTTTGCCGAAATTTTCCGTCGGGGGGCTTGTCGGCGATACGGGGTATATGGTATACTGAATGCGTATATTATAAGAAAAGAGGTCACCCGTCATGACGAATACACACGATGGCTACATTTCCCCGCTCTCCACGCGCTATGCCTCAAAGGAGATGCAGGCGGTCTTTTCGCAGAATTTCAAATTTCGCACCTGGCGGCGGCTGTGGATCGCGCTGGCGCGCGCAGAGAAAAATCTCGGTCTTGCCGTCACCGATGAGCAGATCGCCGAAATGGAAGCGCACCGCGACGACATCAACTATGCCGTCGCCGAGGAGCAGGAGCGCCGTGTGCGCCATGATGTGATGGCGCATGTCTATGCCTTTGGGCAGCAATGCCCGAAAGCCGAGCCTATCATTCACCTCGGCGCGACCAGCTGCTATGTCGGCGACAACACCGACATCGTGATCCTGCGGGAAGCCTCGCGCATCGTTCTCGGCAAAGCGGCACAGGTGGTGCGGGCGCTGTCGGATTTCGCCGAGCGATATAAGGCGCTGCCCTGCCTTGCCTATACCCACCTGCAGCCCGCACAGCTCACCACCGTCGGCAAGCGTGCAACGCTGTGGATCAACGAGCTTTTGTATGACATGCAGGCGCTGTCCTTTGAGCTTTCCCGGCTGCAGCTGCTCGGCTCCAAGGGCACGACCGGCACACAGGCGAGCTTCATGGAGCTTTTCGACGGCGACGAGGAAAAGATCGACAAAATGGAGCAGATGATCGCCGAGGAGATGGGCTTTCCCGGCTGTGTACCGGTGTCGGGGCAGACATATTCCCGCAAGATCGACTATTATTTCCTCAGCGTGCTTTCCGGCTTTGCACAGAGCGCCTACAAATTTGCCGGTGATCTGCGCATCCTGCAATCCTTTGAGGAGATCGAGGAGCCGTTTGAAAAAGCACAGATCGGTTCCTCTGCCATGCCCTATAAGCGCAACCCGATGCGCTGCGAGCGGATGTGCGCACTGGCGCGCTATGTCATTGCCGACGCACAGAACCCCGCCATGACCGCGCCGATGCAGTGGTTTGAGCGCACGCTCGACGACAGCGCCAACAAGCGCATTGCCGTTTCGGAAGCGTTTTTGGCGGTCGATGCCATCCTCAACATCTATATGAATGTTGCGTCGGGACTGACGGTGTATGAAAAGGTCATTCACCGCCGCGTGATGGAAAAGCTGCCGTTCATGGCGACCGAGAATGTTCTCATGGAATCCGTGCGGCGCGGCGGCGACCGTCAGGCGCTGCACGAGGTCATTCGTGTCCATTCCCACGCCGCCGCATGGCGCGTAAAGATGGAAGACGGCAAAAACGACCTCATCGAGCGGCTGGCAAACGATCCCGCCATTCCGCTCACCGCCGAGGAGATCCTTGCGCAGTTCGACCCGCAAAGCTATATCGGCCGTGCACCGTCACAGGTGACGGCATTCCTCGAAAACACGGTTGCACCCGCGCTGGCACCGTATGCCGACGTCGCCTACACATCCGAGCTTTCCGTCTGAAAATTCACAGATTTGACACGGCTGACGGCGGGAGATGTGATATACTGATTCATATACTAGGAAAGGGAAAAGCAAACACATGAACTATTCGGAGATCACCCCCTACATTGAAAAGCTGGCAAATCTTTCGAACGAAAACAACCACATCCGCCCCGAAATGTACACCGAGCATCACGTCAACCGCGGACTGCGGGACATGAACGGCAACGGCGTTGTCACGGGTCTGACGGAAATTTCCACCATCCATGCGAAAAAGACGCTGGCAAACGGCGAGGTCGTCCCCAGCCACGGTCAGCTTTTCTACCGCGGCATCAACGTCTATGACCTGGTGACGGGCTTTATTGAGGACGACCGTTTCGGGTTTGAGGAGACGGCATATCTTTTGCTGTTTTCCGAGCTGCCCGACCGTGCGGCGCTGTCCGCTTTCCGCGAGACGCTTGCCGACTATCGTTCGCTGCCCACATCGTTTGTGCGCGACATGATCCTGAAAGCGCCGGGACGCGACATGATGAACATTCTGTCCCGCTGCGTGTTGGCGCTGTATGCCTATGACGAAAACCCCGACGATATTTCCGTCGAGAATGTCCTGCGGCAGTGCCTGCATCTCATTTCCGTTTTGCCGCTTGTGGCGGTATACAGCTATCAGTCTTTTCAGCATTATCATCAGGGCAAAAGCCTTTTCATCCATCTGCCGAAAAAGGAGCTGTCCACTGCGGAAAACCTTTTGAGCATCCTGCGGGAGGACGGGCAGTTCACGCATCTTGAAGCAAGGATGCTGGATCTCTGCATGGTGCTGCACGCCGAACACGGCGGCGGCAACAACTCCACCTTCACCACCCATGTCGTCACCTCGTCCGGCACAGACACCTATTCCGCTGTCGCGGCGGCGCTGGGGGCGCTGAAGGGTCCGCGCCACGGCGGCGCGAATATCAAGGTCGTGCATATGTTCGACGACATGAAAAACAGCATCGACATACACGACGAGGGCGCCATCAAGGACTACCTTGTGCGGCTTTTGAACCGTGAAGCGTTCGACAAGGCGGGGCTTATCTACGGCATGGGGCACGCGGTCTATTCGCTGTCTGATCCCCGCGCGGACATTTTGCGGGAATGTGCCCGCGACCTGTCGCACGAAAACGGGCACGAGGAAGAATTTGCCCTGTATGAAAAGGTCGCGTCGCTCGCCCCCGAGGTCATCGCCGAAAAGCGGAAGATGTATAAGGGTGTCAGCGCCAACGTCGACTTCTATTCGGGGCTTATCTATCGGATGCTGGGGCTGCCGTGTGAACTGTTCACGCCGCTTTTCGCCGTTTCGCGTATTGTCGGCTGGAGCGCCCACCGCATCGAGGAAATTCAGAACGCGGGCAAGATCATCCGCCCCTCCTATATCGGCGTGAAACCGAACGGCAGCTATGTTCCGCTTGCCGAAAGATAACGGAAAGGACGTTTGGAAATGGTCAAACACATCATTCTTTGGCAGCTCAAGGATGCTCTGACAGCCGAGCAAAAAAGCAAGATCGCGGCGGATGCCAAGACACATCTTGAAGCGCTCAAGGGGAAGATCGACGGACTTTCGGACATCCGAGTCGTCACCGAAAAGCTCCCGTCCTCCACAGCGGATATGATGCTTTACAGCACATTTGTCTCGGCGGATGCGCTGAAAGCGTATTCCGTCAACGAGCATCACCGCGCCGTTGCCGACACCTATGTCCGCCCGTTCATCGAAACGCGCGTGTGCATGGATTTTGAAGAGTAAGACCACTCTCGCGGGGGTTTCACAGTTAAAAGGTAAGATCGTCAAAAACCGCGAGAGCAAGGAAACCGTGTCCGTCAGCGTATGTATTTATACGCCGGGACGCGATTGACACCGCTCTCGCGGATTTTTCACGATCTTTGGGTGCTGCTTTGCAGCACCTTTTTTTGTGTCCCGCTTTTTATATCCCGCATATAGTAGCATAGACACTACTATTCGGAAGGGCTGGAAATCATGGACACTCCGCAAACGCTCAAGGATATTGCGCCCGGAGAGCACGCCCGCGTTTTGTCGCTTGGCTGTACAGGCAGTATGCGGCGACGGCTGCTCGACATCGGGCTTACGGAAAACACACCGGTCACCTGTCTCGGGCGCAGCCCTGCAGGCGACCCCTCGGCATATCTCATCCGCGGCGCCGTCATTGCCATCCGCCAAAAAGACAGCGCCGACATCTTCATCACACCGCAAAAGGGGGTGTCGGCATGGGACTCACCCATCACTCCGTAGGAGCAGGGGCGATCGATTCCGGGCTTTCGATACAAAAGCGTGCGGAAAGCGATCTGGTCGTGGCGCTGGCGGGAAACCCGAATGTGGGCAAAAGCACCATCTTCAACGCGCTGACCGGCTCCAACCAGCACACGGGCAACTGGCCCGGCAAGACCGTCAGCAACGCCCAGGGCTATTGCAAAACCGCGGCGCATGGCTATGTATTGGTGGACATCCCCGGCACATATTCACTCATGGCGCACTCCGCCGAGGAAGCGGTGGCGCGCAATTTCATCTGCTTCGGCGCGCCGGACGCGGTGGTCGTGGTGTGCGACGCGACCTGTCTTGAACGCAACCTGAATTTGGTGCTGCAAACGCTCGAGATCGCCGAAAATGCTGTCGTCTGTGTCAACCTCATGGACGAGGCGAAGCGCAAGGGCATCTGCATCGACACGGCAAGGCTGGCAGCAAGGCTCGGCGTGCCGGTCATCAGCACCACTGCCCGCAAGAGAGCGGATCTCGACCGCCTGATGCTGGCAGTCGATGAGACTGTCGGACGCAAAACACCACAGCGGCCGCTTGCCGTCAGCTATCCTGCGCCGATCGAAAAAGCGATCGAAGCGCTCGATGTGCGCCTGCGCACGGCGTTTCCGAACAAAAAACGGCGGCGCTGGCTGTGTCTCAAGCTGCTCGACAGCGACGCTTCCCTTTGCGCTGAGATCAATGCGGCGTGCGGCGACGGCTTTCTTGAAGAACTGAACGGCTCGGCGGAAATAGCAAAGGCAAAGGGCATTTTGAAGGACGCGGGTCTGACGCAGGATACACTGCGGGACGCCGTTGTGACCGCCATCGCGGACACGGCGGGGCGCATCTGTCGCGGCGCGGTTACATACCGGCAGGAGGACTGCCACCGCCGTGACCTGCGCATTGACCGTGTGCTCACAGGCAGAGTGACCGCCTATCCGCTTATGCTTTTGTTGCTTGCCTTCATCTTTTTCCTCACCATCTATGCCGCCAACTATCCGTCCGCATTGTTGTCGGCGGGGCTTTTCTGGGTGCAGGATCGGCTCACCGATCTGTTCACCTGGCTGCACGCGCCCGCGTGGCTGCACGGTGCGCTGGTGCTGGGGGTCTATCGCGTGCTGGCGTGGGTGGTGTCGGTGATGCTGCCGCCCATGGCGATCTTTTTCCCGCTTTTCACACTGCTCGAAGACGTGGGTTATCTCCCGCGCCTCGCCTATAATCTCGACAAGCCGTTCCAACGCTGCCACGCCTGCGGCAAACAGGCGCTCACCATGTGCATGGGCTTTGGCTGCAACGCCGCCGGCGTTGTCGGCTGCCGCATCATCGACTCGCCGCGAGAGCGCCTTTTGGCGATACTGACCAACAACTTCGTTCCCTGCAACGGGCGTTTTCCCACGCTCATCGCCGTCATCACCATGTTCTTTGTCGGCACTGCGGGCGGCTTTTCCTCCTCGGCACTTTCCGCACTGCTGCTGACCGCCGTCATTCTCCTCGGCATTTTTGCCACCTTCGGCATCACGCGGCTGTTGTCAGAAACGCTGCTGCACGGCATGCCGTCCTCGTTCACGCTGGAGCTACCGCCCTATCGCCGACCGCAGATAGGCAAGGTCATTTGGCGTTCCCTGTGGGATCGCACCGCCTTTGTGCTCGGACGTGCGGCGGCGGTCGCCGCGCCCGCAGGACTGCTCATTTGGCTGCTTGCCAACATCAAAAGCGGTGACATCTCGCTTTTGCAGCACTGCGCCGATTTCCTCGATCCCTTTGCCCGTCTGCTCGGCATGGACGGTGTCATCCTCATGGCGTTTATCCTCGGCTTTCCCGCCAACGAAACGGTCATTCCCATCATCATCATGACCTACATGGCAGAGGGCAGTCTCACGGAGCTTGCGGGACTGGAAACCATGCACGCCCTGTTCACGGCGCACGGCTGGACAGCGGGAACGGCGGTCAGCGTCATCCTCTTTTCGCTGTTTCACTGGCCCTGCTCCACCACGCTTCTGACCGTCAAAAAGGAGACGGGCAGCCTTTTCTGGACGCTGCTTGCCGCCCTGATCCCCACGGTTGTCGGCTGCCTTGCCTGCATGGCGGCAAACGGCATTTTTCACCTATTTCCATAAGGCAAATTTTATGCTATACTGAAAAAAAGCGAGGGATGTTTATGAAGCAGAAAAAGAAAACGCCGACTTGGCGCAAATGGCTTTTTTGCCTTTTGCCCGCCGTTTTGGCGGCGGCGCTGTATCTCCTGTTGCCGCATTTTCCGCGGTTTGCGGAATACGTGTGGGTGCGCGGGGTGTTTCGCGTCTTTTCCGTTCCCCTCACATGGCTTATGTCCCTTTTCCCGTTTTCCGTGACGGAGCTGGTTGTTGTCGCAGGCATTCCCGCCCTTTTGGCGCTCGCCGTCGTTTTCATTGTTCGCCTTGTGCGGCGCGCCGATCGGCGGCGCGTGGCGGAGCGCGGGGCGCGGTTTGTCGTTTGGTGTCTTTCGCTTTTTCTGCTGCTTTTCATGGTGATGGACGGCGGCAACTTCTCCCGCCTGTCCACAGCGTCCCTTTTCGGGCTGAACGAAAAGACCTATGACGCCGCTTTTTTGCAGGCAGTGACGGCGGATCTCGCCCAAAAGACAAACGCCGCGCGCGGGCAGGTCGCCGAGGACGCCGACGGCTGCATGATACTGTCGGCAAGCAAGGGCACCACCCTGCGGGCGGCGGATGATTGCTATAAAAACCTGCGGGAGCGCTACCCTTTTCTCGTAAGCGGCGTGTGGCGGGTAAAGTCGGTGGCGTTGTCGCACCAGTGGTCCTATACCGGCTATACCGGCGTCTATTGTCCCTGGCTTTCGGAGGTGAGCATCAACACCGACACGCCCGTCAGCGAATGGGGGCACACCGCCGCACACGAGATTGCCCACACCATGGGCTTTGCCAGAGAGGACGCCTGCAACTTTGTGGCGTATCTTGCCTGTGTCACCTCCGACAACCCCGACTTTGTCTATTCCGGTTATCTTGCGGCGTTCACCTATTGTGCCAACGCCCTTTATGACTACGACAAGGATGCCTATCGCACCGTTTTCCTCACCCTGTCCGACGGCGTGCGCCGCGATCTGAAGCAGCGAAGCAGCTATTGGAAGCAATTTTCTGGGCAGGTCATGGACAGCTCGCAGAGCTTCAATGACGCCTTCATCAAGGCAAACGGCGTGGAAAGCGGCATCCTCAGCTATGACGAGGCAGTCTCGCTCATTTTGCAATATTACGATACGGAACAACTGCTATAAAAAAGAGGAGCGTATTCACGCTCCTCTTTTTTGCTATTTTATCTCGCCAAAAAGCGGGACAAAAATTCTTTTGTTTTCGGATTCTTCGGGTTCTCGAAAATGTCGTGCGGCGCGCCCTCTTCGCAAATGACGCCGTCCGCCATGAACACCACATTGGTGGACACATCGCGCGCAAAGGCCATCTCGTGCGTCACCACGATCATGGTGAGTCCTTCGGCGGCAAGATTGCGCATGACATCCAGCACCTCGCCGACCATCTGCGGGTCAAGCGCCGATGTCGGCTCATCAAAGAGCAGCACCTCAGGCTCCATCGCCAGTGCGCGTGCGATCGCCACGCGCTGCTTCTGACCGCCGGAAAGCTGGGCGGGCTTTGCGTTGATATACGGCTCCATGCCCACCTTGCGGAGATAGTTCATCGCGATCTCTTCCGCCGCCTTGCGATCGCGCTTTAAGACCGATACCTGACCGGTGACGCAGTTTTGCAGCGCGGTCATGTTGTTGAAAAGATTGAAGCTCTGGAACACCATGCCCACCTGCGTGCGGTACTGCGACAGCTTGAAATCTTCCGCCATAATGTTTTTGCCGTGGAATAGCACCTGTCCGCCCGTCGGCGTTTCCAGAAGATTGATGCAGCGCAGCATCGTGCTCTTGCCCGAACCGGACGCACCGATGATGCTCAGCACCTCACCCTTTTCCACAGAAAGGTTGATGCCGCGCAGCACGGCGTTTTCGCCGAACTGCTTTTCAAGACCGATCAGTTCAATTACCTTTTCCGCCATGCCTCAGCCCTCCTTTTGCACATGGATCTCGGCGTCCGAAGCGCTTTGCGAGCCGAAGATGGTATAGCTGTTCTTGCCGTCCAGCCGCTTCTCGATATACCGCAAGATCCGCGTCACAGTGAAGGTCAGAATGAAATACAGCACGCAGACCACAAGATAGGTCTGGAAGGTCTGGAAATTCTGACGCTTGATGACGCCCGCGAAATAGTAAAGCTCGGTGACGCCGATAACATTCAAAACCGAGGTGTCCTTAATGTTGATAACAAACTCGTTGCTGACCGACGGCAGAATGTTGCGCATCACCTGCGGCAGCACCACCTTGATCATGGTCTGCGCATGGCTCATGCCGATGGACATAGCGCCTTCAAACTGCCCGCGGTCGATGGAAATGATGCCGCCGCGCACGATCTCCGCCATATAGGCGCCGGTGTTGATGGAAACGATCAGAATACCCGACGGAATGAGCGGCAGCGTTTTGCCGCCGGTCGCAAAGGCATAGCCCCAATAGATGACCATGGACTGCACCATCATCGGCGTGCCGCGGAAAATCTCCACATACACGGCGATGATGCCGTTGAGAATGCGGTGCAGCACGCGCGGCACGGCGCGCTTGGAAAGCGGCGCCGTGCGCACCATGCCGGTCAGAAGTCCGATGAGCAGACCCACGACCGTGCCGACAAGCGCAATGAGCATCGTGTTGCCGACACCGGACAAAAGCTGCGGATAGTATTTTGCAAATATCTGTGCAACGTCATTCAAAAAACTCATAATTTCCTCGCATATCCGCGATCATTACTTCTTGATGATCACGACAAGATTGGACTCATAATAGGTATCGGTGAAATCGATCTCCTTTGCGCGCTCCGCCGTCGGGCTCATGCCGGCAACGATCGCGTCGATGGCGCCGGACTGCACGGCAGGCAGCAGCGAATCCCACTCCAGCTGATAGATCTCGAGCTTCATGCCGAGCTTGTTGGCAACATACTGTGCGATCTGCACGTCATAGCCGTTGGCATAAAGACCGTCCTTGCCCTCGCCGGAAATCGGCATGGCGCCGAGCGTGTTGCCCGCGGTGTCGGTCCAGTTATACGGCTCATAGGCACACTCCATGCCGATCTTCAGAACGCCCTCGGTGGTGGCGGGAGCGGCACAGCTCACCGCAAAGGACTCCACCTTTTCGCCTGCCGCCAGCGACACGATCTGCTCCATGAGCTGTTCGCGCTGTTCGGTCGTGATGTCCGCGAGAACGGCGTTGATCTTATCCTTCAGCGCCGAGCCCTTCTTCAGACCGACGGCAATGCCGACATCGGCGGCGGTCGCCTTAAAACCGGTGTCGTTATTCTTCAGATGGATATAATCGAGCTCGCTGTTGGTCTTGCAGACGGAAACAGCCGTCGGCTCCTCGGCGATATAACCGTCGATCGAGCCGCTCTTCAGCGCGGTCAAAAGGTCGGAAAACTCCGGCAGTGTGCTCGACTGCACATCCTCAATCTGTGCCAGCGCATCGGCGTGGAACGTGCCTGCCTGTGCGGCGATCTTCGCGCCCTTGAGGTCGGCAAGGCTTTTGGCGTTCTTGACATCCACGTTGGACGTGCTGCCGCCGCAGCCCGCGAACAGCGCCATACACAGCACGGCAGCCAGGAAAACGGATACGATCTTTGTGCTTCTTCTCATGTGAAAGACTCCCTTTTCGGAAAAATTATAAAGCCTGCGACCCGATGCGGTATCGCAGGCTTTTATGAAAATCATCATAAAACATTGCCATTGATAGCTCTCCGCATGAAATGCGACAGTCTCACGCCTGTTCGACGTAAGCCCAGCAACCGTGCGGCGGCAACCGCAGGATTACTTCGGCGAAAGCGCCTTTCCCTCACAGCCGTTTGCCGTCATGCGCTGTGAGCTACTCTTCACTTTCGCGACCTCTATCAGGTGCTTCTTTATGTCGTGTAGTATAAACCCTGTTTTGCGGTTTGTCAACACTTTTTTGCAATTTTTTTATGCCAGCACCAGCGCGCAGCATTGCCACCCGTGCAAAGCGGGCAGCGACACCGTCAGGCAGTCGCCGTTTTTGACAAACGGCACAGCCGTCGGTTCCTCTCCGGGGCGCAGCAGCGTGACGGTCTCGGCATTTCCTTTCACGCAGACAGCGAACGCTTCCGACCGCATGGCGGAAACATTGAGCAGCAGCACCGACCGCACCGCGTCCTCTGCGTCCTTGCGCGGGACGACGGCGATCTGCTGCGGCGAGGCGACATATGCCGACACCCCGCCGTTTGCATACGCGAGCGCCAGCCGCAGCCCCTCGCGCCGTGCAAAGGCAATTTCATCATCCTGTATCGTCGGCGAGGACACCACCCACCTTGCGCCGCACGTTGTTTCCACGACGGAAATGCCGTTGCCGACAACGGTACTGTCACTTCTGCAAAAAAGCGTCGAAAACGCCTTGACCGTGTCGCCTGCGGGAACGTAGTTGACGTCGAAATTGAGATACCGCCTTTTGAAATTAATGTTCTTTTCAAGCACCGTCACCTCGCCGACAGACGAGCGGTGTTCCTTTGCCACCGCCGCGCAGGTGCAGCAAAGCCCGTCTGCAACCTTCCTGTCAAAAAGGCGTTTGACCGTGTTCATGTCGGTGATGACCGTTTGGTGCAGCAGGAAATCCATGTCCTTTGCCGAAAGGTAGGGAACGGCTTTTTCGGTGAGAAGATAGCCCTCGCCCTTCGGTGCGGCATGAAACGGCAGCCCCAGCCGCATCAATGCAGCCCCCTCCCAAACGCAGGAATCGTTGAAATAGGGCTGCATATGCGCATCCATCTCCGCAAACAGGGAGTCGTCGGGCTGATACACCGCGATGCCCGCATTTTCCGTGCCGACATTCGCCTTTGTGTAGGCTTCGAAAAAGTCCCTATAGCGGGAAAGCTGCCCGAACTCCAAAGCGCGGAAGTCGAGGGTCTCCAGGTTTGTCATCAGCGTAACGGACAACTCATTGCTGCCCATGGCGATATACAAAGCACCCTCGATGCAGGTGAATTCCGCCGATTTGCCATAGGCGGTGTGCGGCAGATTTTCGATCTCACACGACAGGTTCTCCGCAAACGGCGCAATGCGCGCATTCATATAGTTGATCGTCAGTGCCTTTGTCAGCACCTCCTGCGGGTTATGATCGTTATAGAACCCGGCGCCCGCGCGAAACGACGGCACAAAGCCGCTTGCCGCTTTCATCGCCGCTAAGATCTCCTTTTGCGCCATGATGGGCAGCGGGGTCGCACCGCCGTTTTGCAGACAGGGGATCGCCTGCGGCGCTGCCTTTTTGAGCGCCGAAAACAGCTCGTGTGCAAATGCGCCGATCGTTTTCACCTGAAAGTCAATGTATGCCCTGCGCACGGCGATGTCGCCGATGAACGCTTTTTTGAACGACGCACGATCATAGGCTTTGCCTGTCTGCCTGCCGAACAGCGCGATACAGTGATCGCAGAAGCAAAGCGCTCGCGACCGCCCCATCAGCCGCAGACGGATGTCGTCGTCGATCCAGATGCGCGTCGGCTGAAAGCCCGCATAGATGGGCAATATTTCGCACCAATATTGCCGAAACGCCGCATTGTTCCAGCAGAAAACGCCCGCATCACTTTCACCGTCGATGTCGGCGATGCAGTCGAAGGCGTCCGGTGAAAACCCGCTCGGATAGTTATAAAGGGAGCTTGCGTGATGCCCGACGGTGCGGCTGATCTGCATGGACGCCGTGATGCCCGCATACCGAAACGCCTGCGCCGCCGCTGCCATCTGACGGGCGTCCTCTTTTGCCTGCGAAAGGCTCGGGAGTCCATAGGATGTCGCCAGCCACACCTCGTCAAAGCACCTGTCGCTCGCCTTGATAGCTTTGATCAGCTCTCTGATATACGCAGCATCCTTGTGATCGTTGCTGCCGAGCCGCAATGAAATGGTCATGATGTCACCTCATATGATTGCCGACGGCTTTGACGACGGCACGTCGCCCCACCCCGGCGTGAAAATGCCTTTCTCCCGCATGGCGGCAAGATCGCCGAAAAGCGGCGAAATGTCCGAAAAGATGCGGAAGGTCAGACGCACAGCCCTGCCGACACAGGCGGTCGGCACGGAGAAAACATAGGGCGCGCAATGTCGCACCGCCGCCTTTTCGCCGTTTATGAACAGCTCTGTGTAATACGGCGCTGCATCGGGCAGCGCGACAAACGGGCGATCGACAAACACATCTCGCTCGAAGATGACGTGCCCGAAAAAGCCGCCGTGTCCCGTGCGGGCGGAAAGGCCCGCATCCGTGACATCAAAATTGCCCGAAAGGATGACGGCGGGCAGATACGGATAGTCCGCGAGCGCGCACGAAAAGGTGTGTGCGCCCTTTGTGAGCGTCATTTCCGCCGTCTTATACAGGTCGTCAAAGCACCCCGTGAGAGCGTGCGTGGCGGCGGTGGCTTTGATCGGCTCGCCGTCAACAAGCACGGTGTCGCCGCCTTCAAAGCTGCGCACGTGCATCCGCAGGGGCATATCCGTTCCCACCGTCAGCGTGCATGTCTGTGCTTTCAAAAAGCACAGGCGGCAAACATTGTCGGCGGCGCCGACAAAATGCATATCCCGCAGTGCCAGCGACAACACGTCCCGTTTTTCCTCTGTCGCCGTGGCAATGTTCTCAAAATACTGCACACCGAAGCCGTAAAAATCAAACGGCACCCGCCGCTCCCCGTCTCGGAGCACAAGCGTCCTTTTTTCTTTCGGCGCATTTTCCCGCGACACGACCAAAAGGCTGCCGTCGTCATACTGCTTCACGAGAATATCCTGCGGCAGTGTGTCGTCGGTCTCGGTGATCAAGACTGCCGCCTGCGCGGGCAGCAGCATCTTTAAGAGTGCCTTTATATCATACAGCGTTTCGGCATCGTTTTCCAGCCGATAGCCGTCCTTTTCCACGAGGACCGTATACGCCGAAAACGCGTCCTCTTCCTCGCTCAGCACGCGCAGGGAGATCTGATTTTTGATAAGGGTGTCCATGAGCATCGCCAGTCGGTCATAGACGATCTGCCCGTCATGCCGTCCGCAAGCACGCAGATATGCCGTGTACGGCATGCGGACACCGACTGCCGCCTTTGCCCTTTTTGCGGCGATTTTTGCCGCAAGCATACTGTCGTCCGCCAAACATTTCACGCCCGCAAAGTCGGGGTTATACAAATTGAAATTATCAAAGAAATCGGGCTTTTTGATGTTCCCTCTGCTGTCGAGGTGCGAAATGGCGATGAAATAGCGATCCACGCCGTAGGCAGCGGTATAAAACAGCATCTGCTTTCTGCGGGCAAGGGACAGCGAGCAGGGGCCGAGCGCGAAAAGCTCCGCCATTGCGTGCCGCTTGCCGTGATATTTTTGGTTGTCGATCATGGAAAACAGCATATCGTTGTGCACGCCGAACTTCGTCGGAATTTCGTCGACGCCCGGCTGCGGAACATTCTCGAAAAAATGAAACCAGTTGCCCGTCACCCGCGTCGCCCGCAGCGGATTTTCGTCGTCCAGCGTGTGACCGGTCAAAAGGAGACGGTGCGCTTTGCACCAGCGGGCGACCCTGTCGATATAAGCGCTCTTGAACCGATCGGAAATAAGCTCCCGAAAGACCTGCGGGAAACAGGTGCAGCTTTCGCCCCGCTCGAACGCTTCCACATCCGCCAAGAGATCGTTGCCGCAGGCGGCGCAATAGTCTTTTTCCAAGCCGTCATAATAGGGATACATCCCCTTGCCGTTGGCGGTATAGATAAAGCTCGGCTCGTCGGTGAAAATGCCGACGATGGTGTTGCCGAAATAGCTGCCGAGCGCTTTATGATACACCTCATGGGTGAGTGCGATGAAGCAGTCCACCGCATCGGGGTTCAGCATATCGTTGTCAAACGGCTGCTCCACCATCTGTGCCTGTCCCGCGCCGACCGTTTCCACCGTCGCCCGTCTGCCGTCAAAGAAAATGCGTTTTGCGGCAAATGCTTTGTTCTCCGCAATAACACGGTTGTGACACGAGCCGGACGGCCAGTTGAATTCGTCATACAGCCAAAGGTGCATGCCGCGCGCCTTTGCCGCCTCGGTGATCTCTTGTATATATTGTAAATACGCGTCGGACATATAGGGAATTTCCAATCCCGAGCGCGGATACAGCATCACCGTGTCGATGCCGACAGCGCGATAGCTGTCAAGCATCGCGGCGATCTTTTCCATATTTCTGCCGCCCGTGAGCGACAGCATGGGAATGAGCGGACTGCACATGATAGCTTCACCTCTGCCCACAGGATAACACAAAGAAGCGCTTTGTGCAATGGACAATACCGAGTATAAAAATATCCACAGCGACGGTATCGCTGTGGACTTTCTCATGCTTTTTTTGAAAACAAAAACGGCTTTAGCTGTTCCCCGAAAGCGGCGACCGCTTTCTCCTCTCCTTTTGCCACCGACAGTGTCAGCGGCTCGCCCATCGGCAGCGACAGGACACCGATGATGGACTGTGCGTGCACCACGCAGTCGCCGTCGGTGAGGTCAATACTGAACGGCTGACTGCTGCAAAGCTGCACAAAGCGGCGCGCTTCCTCCAGCGTGTGCCAAATCACCGTCGTTTTATACATAAAAAATCCCACCATTTCGCAAATACTATTTACAGTATACTATTTTTTCGGTAAAAATCAAGAATAAATTGTGGGAATTGCAATTTTTTTATTTGTGCGGTATACTGGGCTTTAGAAAACCATTAAATAACACGGAGAATAGAGCATGAGAGCACTGTTTCACACCCTGGGCTGCAAGGTCAATCAATATGAAACGCAGGCAATGCGGCAATATATGGAAAAAGCGGGCTTTGAGACCGGCGAGCTGCAGGACGGCACGACCCCCGACGTCATCGTTATCAATTCCTGCACCGTCACAGGTGAGTCGGATCGCAAGCTGCGCCAGCTTTTGCGCCGCTGCAAGCGGGAGCATCCCGACGCGGTGCTGGTGCTGACCGGCTGCATGCCGCAGGCGTTTCCCGAGGAAGCGTCGGGATTTTCCGAGGTGGATGTGGTGCTCGGCAACGCCGCAAGGCGTCGCCTACCGGAATATATCGCGCGGTTTTTCTCCGTGCATCAGCGCATCGTGGACATTCCGCCGCACGACAAGGCTTTTGAAAAGCTGGAGCTTTCCGACTATGAGGACAGGACGCGCGCATTTTTGAAGATTGAGGACGGCTGCAACCGCTTTTGCTCCTATTGCATCATTCCCTATGCCCGCGGGCGGGTGCGCTCCAAGGCGCTTGCCGATCTGAAAAGCGAGGCAGAAGTGCTGGCAAAAAAAGGATTTCGCGAGATCGTCCTTGTCGGCATCAATCTCACCGCTTTCGGGCAGGACACGGGGCTTTGCATCGCGGACGCAGTCGAGACTGTCTGCGCCGTTGACGGCATTGCGCGGGTGCGGCTCGGCTCGATCGAACCCGATCACCTCACGCCCGCCATCCTTGCCCGCCTTGCTGCGCAAAAAAAGCTGTGCCCGCAGTTTCACCTGGCGCTGCAAAGCGGCTGTGATGCCACCCTAAAGCGCATGAACCGTCACTATACCACTGCGGAATATGCCGCTCTTTGTGCCGATCTGCGCACCGCTTTCCCACAGTGCGCCATCACAACGGATTTCATGGTGGGCTTTCCCGGTGAGACAGACGAGGAATTTGCCGCATCCCTTGCTTTTGCGGAAAAGATCGGATTTTCCCGCGTGCACATTTTTGCCTATTCCCGCCGCGCGGGAACGCCCGCCGCGAAGGCGTCTGCGCAGGTGACGAACAAGGTGAAAGCGGCGCGCACCCGACAGGCGGCGCAGGTGTGCCGCACCCTGCAGGAGCGCTATGCCGCTTCTCTCATCGGGCAAGAGGTCGAGGTGCTGCTGGAGACCAAAACCGAAAACGGGATGGTGTTCGGCTATACGCCGCAGTATGTCGGCGTCCATGTCCGCACCGACCGCCCTGCAGGCACGCTGCTGACCGTGCGCATTACCGATGAGGAAAACGGTGTGTGCACCGCAGAAGAAATTTGATCATCACAACAGAAAGCGGCTCGCGCAATTGATATGCACCCCAAAAGTTAGACACTTTTGGAGGTGCATATTTTTATGGCGAGG
>ERZ791927.579-NODE-579-length-35805-cov-5.957455_pt1 | contig 35805 bp, 26 predicted proteins | sample MGYA00510130_ERZ791927 | MGnify/ENA primary metagenome ERZ791927 (study PRJEB30046, sample SAMN00792055) | human gut metagenome | study: EMG produced TPA metagenomics assembly of the A metagenome-wide association study of gut microbiota in type 2...
GATGTCCACAATGCCGCCGCGCACAGCGAACTGTCCCGCGCCCTCGATCTGTGCCGCGCGCTCATATCCGGCAGCGGTCAACGCCGCCGCAATGTCCGGCACCGGCAGCGGTGCGCCCGCCGTGATGTCCAGTGTACGGGACAAAAGCGTTTCAGGCGGCAGTGTATACTGCACGGCGGCGTCCAGTCCCGCGATCACACAGTCATAGCGTCCCTCCGCCATGTTGGCAAGCGTGCCGAGCCGCTGCTGTTCATATTCTCTCGAAGCGGATTCCAGTTGCCGCAGCGACAATTCTCTTGCAGGCAGCAGCAGCACATTCTCGCCGAGCGCCGTCAGATCCTCCTGCATGCGCGTCGCTTCCGCTTCGTCCGCCACCAGCAGCACCGTGCGGCGCTTCAGCGCCGTGTGCAGCGCATGGATCCACAAAACCTTGTGAATGTGCCCAAGCCCCGTCACCGCCGTCGGCAATCTGCCCGCGCGCACATCCTCCCGCACAGCACAAAACGCCGGCAGCTTCTGCAGACCGGCTTCAAAAATACGCATATCCTACCTCACCTCAGTGTGAATACCTGTTCATGGCTTCCTCGATGTTGCCGGAGACGATGAGTTGTGCCGCCGCTGCGGCTTTCTCTGCTGTCTCCCCCATCAGGGAAAGCTCCTTTTCCGAAAAGCGCGACAACACCCAGTCCGCCAGATTATAGTCGGGGTGCGGCTTTGCACCGATGCCGAGCTTGATGCGCGGAAACGCTTCGCTGCCCGAAAGCTGCAAAATGCTTTTCACGCCGTTTTGCCCGCCCGCGCTGCCGCTGCGGCGCACGCGCATCCCGCCGACCGGCAGCGAAATGTCGTCAAACAGCAGCAGCACCCTGTCCGCTGACAGCTTATAAAACCGCATCGCCTCGCACACCGCTTCACCGCTGTTGTTCATATAGGTCTGCGGCTTCATGAGCAGCACATGCCGCCCGTCGCAAACACCCTCGCCGCAATACGCATGAAAGCGGGCGCGCTCCACCCGTATGTCGAGCGCCCTTGCCGTGGCATCCAGCGCCATAAAACCGGCATTGTGGCGGGTGTTCTGATACTGCACACCGGGATTTCCCAGCCCGACGATCATAAATTCCACCGCGCCGGTCTTTCTTTTGAAAAACATGGTCAACCTTCTCACATACCGAAATTCTCGCCAGTATATTATGACAGAAAACCGCTGATTTTGCAAGGGGGCTTTTGCCGAATTTTCTTTCCGTTTTCCACATACGCTGCCCTATAAAGTGCCGAAAGTCTGTGCAAATATGACAAGAGTGATAAAAAATGAAATAATTTTGAAAAATAGCTGGAAATACGCGGAAAAGTTTGCTATACTTATTGGTGGTACCGTGCGCCTTTTTGGACGTGCGGTAAATCGACTGGAAAAGTTTTTTAGGAGGTTGACTTATGAGTCACAAGTACGTTTATCTCTTCTCCGAAGGCAACGCGCAGATGCGTGAGCTGCTCGGCGGCAAGGGCGCCAACCTGGCGGAAATGACCAAGATCGGTCTGCCTGTGCCCCAGGGCTTCACCATTTCCACCGAAGCCTGCACGCAGTACTATGAGGACGGCCGTCGGATCAACGACGAGATCCAGGCGCAGATCATGGAAAACATCGCCAAGATGGAAGAAATCACCGGCAAGAAGTTCGGCGACATGGAGAATCCGCTCCTCGTTTCCGTCCGTTCCGGCGCCCGTGCTTCCATGCCCGGCATGATGGACACCATCCTGAACCTCGGTCTGAACGAGAAGGTTGTTGAGGTCATTGCCGCGAAATCCGGCAATCCGCGCTGGGCTTGGGACTGCTATCGCCGTTTCATCCAGATGTTCTCCGACGTCGTTATGGAAGTCGGCAAGAAGTACTTTGAGAAGCTCATCGACAAGATGAAAGAAGAGAAGGGCGTCACTTATGACGTCGAGTTGACCGCTGACGACCTGAAGTCGCTCGCCGGTCAGTTCAAGGCTGAGTATAAGAATCAGCTCGGCAAAGACTTCCCGGACGATCCGAAGGAACAGCTCTTCGAGGCGATCAAGGCTGTGTTCCGTTCCTGGGACAACCCGCGTGCCAACATCTACCGTATGGATCATGACATCCCCTACTCCTGGGGTACTGCCGTCAACGTCCAGATGATGGCGTTTGGCAACATGGGCGACACCTCCGGCACCGGCGTTGCGTTCACCCGCAATCCCGCCACCGGTGAAAAGGGTCTCATGGGCGAGTTCCTGATGAATGCACAGGGCGAAGACGTTGTCGCCGGCGTGCGCACCCCGATGCCGATCGCGAAGATGAAGGAAGTGCTGCCGGAAGTTTACGAGCAGTTCCTCGGCGTTTGCAAGACGCTGGAAGATCACTATCGCGACATGCAGGACATGGAGTTCACCATCGAGGGCAAGAAGCTCTATATGCTGCAGACCCGTAACGGCAAGCGTACTGCTGCCGCTGCTATCAAGATCGCGTGCGACCTCATCGACGAAGGCATGATCTCCGAGGAAGAAGCGCTGATGCAGATCGACGCGAAGTCCCTGGACATGCTGCTGCATCCGCAGTTCGACGCGGCTGCGCTGAAGAAGGCTGTGCCGGTCGGCAAGGGCATTGCCGCTTCCCCCGGTGCTGCTGCCGGTAAGATCGTGTTCACCGCCGAAGAGGCTGCCGAGCGCGGCAAGGCGGGCGAAAAGGTCGTTCTGGTGCGTCTTGAGACTTCTCCCGAGGACATCGAGGGCATGAAGTATGCGCAGGGCATCCTGACGGTGCGCGGCGGTCAGACCTCCCATGCTGCCGTTGTGGCGCGCGGCATGGGCACCTGCTGTGTCTCCGGCTGCGGCGACATCAAGATGGACGAGGAAAACAAGAAGTTCACCCTCGCCGGCAAAGAGTATCATGAGAATGATCCGATCTCGCTGGACGGCTCCACCGGCAACATCTATGATGTGCTGATCCCGACCGTTCCCGCCGATCCGAACAGCGGCTATTTCGGCCGTATCATGGAGCTGGCTGACAAATATAAGAAGCTCGGTGTGCGCACCAACGCCGACACCCCCGCCGACGCCAAGCAGGCTGCTGCTTTCGGTGCGCAGGGCATCGGTCTGTGCCGTACGGAGCACATGTTCTTCGATCCCGACCGTATCGGTGCGTTCCGTGAAATGATCTGCTCCGAGACCGTCGAGGAGCGCGAAAAGGCGCTTGCGAAGATCGAGCCGATGCAGCAGGCGGACTTTGAGGGTCTGTTTGAGGCGCTGGGCGGCCATCCGGTCACCATCCGCTTCCTGGATCCCCCGCTGCATGAGTTCGTGCCCACCGACGAGGCGGACATCGAAGCGCTGGCAAAGACGCAGGGCAAGACCGTTGCCTATATCCATCAGGTCATTTCCGATCTGCACGAGTTCAACCCGATGATGGGTCACCGTGGCTGCCGTCTGGCTGTCACCTATCCGGAGATCGCGGTCATGCAGACCAAGGCGGTCATCAAGGCTGCTATCGCTGTCAAGGGTCGTCATGCCGACTGGAACATTGTTCCGGAGATCATGATCCCGCTGACCGGCGAAGTCAAGGAAATGAAGTTCGTGAAGGACATCGTTGTCAAGACCGCAGACGCGGAGATCGCTGCTGCAGGTGTTGATCTGAAGTATGAAGTCGGCACCATGATCGAAATTCCGCGTGCCGCGCTGACGGCGGACGAGATCGCGAAGGAAGCGGAGTTCTTCTGCTTCGGCACGAACGACCTCACGCAGATGACCTTCGGCTTCAGCCGTGACGACGCAGGCAAGTTCCTGCCCGCCTACTATGCCAACAAGATCTATGAGTCCGATCCGTTTGCTCGTCTGGACACCGTCGGTGTCGGCAAGCTGATGGACATGGCTGTGACGCTCGGCAAGAAGACCCGTCCGGAGCTGCACTGCGGTATCTGCGGTGAGCACGGCGGCGACCCGTCTTCCATCGAGTTCTGCCACAAGATCGGTCTTGATTACGTCTCCTGCTCCCCCTACCGTGTGCCGATCGCGCGCCTCGCTGCTGCGCAGGCCGCCATCAAGGACAAGAAGTAATGTAAGACTTCCGCATTTGGCTATCTAAAAAAACCACCCTCTGCCGAGTGATAGGCAGAGGGTGGTTTTACATATGCGTGTTTTGACCTACTTTTTCCACAACAGCTTTGACGCAGCGATGATCTTCTGCAGATCATCGCTGTTCATGCTTTCAATGCCCGTATACGCTCCCGTGTAGTAGTATACGGCATCGACCGCATCTGCACTTTTGTCCGCAGGACAAAGGGTAAATTCCGAAAACACCTTTGCGTCGGTGGTGAGGGCATCCCACCTTGTGTCGGACATACAGAAAAACAGGACTGTTTCCTCCCGTCCGTTTATGATACCGGTGACTCTTTTGATACTCACGGCGGTTTCCCTGCTTCCCTGCAGGCGTCCTATCAAATTTCCGTCCGTCATGGAAACGGAGACATTGTCCCGATATGCTACGACGTTCACCGTATTTTTCAGAATACCGACGGTCATCAGTGCCGCTGTTGCCAGCAGTACCACCGCAATCGCGGCGGCAAGCATCTGCCGTCTGCGCACACTTCTTTTGACAGCCTTGAACGAAGCTGCTCTTTGACGTTCTTTTTCCGCGTCAAAGCCTGCTGTTTCCACAGTGTCGGCTTTGCGCATCGCGTCCAAAAAGCTTTGGCAAGCGGGACATTCCCGCAGGTGCTGTTCGACCGCCGTACGGCTTTGTGCGCTGCACACGCCGTCGAGATACAGCGGCATGAGGTCTTGTATGACTTCACAGGGATAGTTCATGTCAATTTCTCCTTGATCTTCATTTTTGCCCGATAGTATGTGACGCGCGCCCAACTCTCCGTTTTGCCGAAAAGAGCGCCGATGTCGCGAAAGGCAAGCTCCCCGAAGGTGCGCATCCAAAACACCTCTTTATACGGTTCTTCCAATGCGTGGAGCAGCCTGTGTATCTGCAGTGCCGTTTCTTTATCGCACAGACTTTGTTCGACCGAAGCATCCGACAAGATATCCGCAGGCGGGAAATCCGTCTGCCGCTGTCGACGCTTTGCCGCAGTGAAAAATGTGTTTTTTGCGATCTGGCACAGCCAGACATCCCATTTACATTCGCCACGAAAGCGGTCTATGCTTTTCAGCGCCTTGAAAAAGGCTTCTTCGGTGATCTCCTCTGCCCATACTGCATCCCGGCAAAGGGACAACACATATCGGAATACGACATCGTAGTATGCCGTATATATTCTTTCAAAGTCCTTCACCCGAACACTTCACCCACTTTTCTCGTTTTTTCGCAAAACAAAGCCTGTCAGAACAGCAAAAACCACATCGGCAACCCGCACCCTGTCAAACAGGATCACTGCCGCAGCGAGCATCACAAGCAGAATACCGGCGGTGAGCAGCTTTGCAAAGCACCCTTTTTCCTTTGCATACCAGGAGAGAAAGGCAAACATCGGCGACAGCAGCGCAAGCCGTGTCCGGCCGCGCGCAAATGCCGCAGAATAGACGCTTTTCGTCCAATCTGCGGTCAGATGATACGTCGCCGGCATCGCCATACAAAAGCCAAAGACATTCACGGCGGCTCTGCGCGACGTGCTGCTTTGCACCGCAATGACCGTGCAGAGAAAGATCCAAACGGACATTTGCGAAAAGACATCACCGAGATCGACCGTGTATATATCCAACAGCTTTGCCGGCATGCCCAACAGCGCACCGCACGCAACAATCAGTGCGGTGTGCACCGCAGCTTCCGAAAGCGCTGTTTTCCCGATTGGTGTGCGCGTTTCACTGAATATATTCTTCATACCTTGCCCCCGTATGTATGACTGCGGAAAACAAAGAATGTTACAAGCTTTTTTTCTTCGTTATTATGCCTGTCAAATGCTCGGTTGTCAACCGGTTTCGGGATCTTTCTGTTTTGCAAAACAAAAGGCAAAGCGGCGTCTTGCCGACACAAACGCATTTTCAGCATATACTTTTTTCGGAATATGTGCTATACTGTTTGCGAAGACCGATGCAAGTCAAATAAAGGAGCAGAGAACATGAAAGTATTGATGTTAAACGGCAGTCCGCATGCAAACGGAAACACCGCCGTTGCGCTGAACGAAATGAAAAAGGTGTTTGATGCGGCGGGCGTTGATGCCGAGATCGTCGAGGTCGGCAATCGGGATGTGCGCGGTTGTGTCGCCTGTGGGCGATGCGCAACGCTCGGGAAATGCACCTTTGACGACATTGTCAATGAACTGGCGCCGAAGTTTCAGGAAGCCGACGGACTGGTGATTGCCAGCCCCGTTTATTACGCTTCCGCCAACGCCACACTCATTGCCGTTCTCGACCGCCTGTTTTACAGCACGCCGTTTGACAAGACCATGAAGGTCGGCGCAAGCGTTGTGTGTGCAAGGCGCGGCGGCTGCTCGGCGACCTTTGACGAGCTGAACAAATATTTCACCATATCACAAATGCCGATCGCGTCCAGCCAGTATTGGAATTCCATACACGGACGTGCGGCAGGAGAAGCCGACATGGACGAGGAAGGCAAACAGACCATGCGCACGCTGGCGAGAAACATGACCTTTCTCATGAAAAGCATCGCCCTCGGCAAAAAGCAATTCGGGCTTCCCGAAAAAGAACCGCGCGTCGCGACGCACTTTATCCGATAAATACGGCAAAAGGCAGCTATCCAAAGATAGCTGCCTTTTGCCGTATACGCATCATTCGCTGATTTTTTTCTTTTTGGGTGCGAGCGTCGCGCCGACGACCACGCCGCCGCTGATAAACAACAAGGCGATCCACAGGAACATATTGCAGGTATCCCCCGTTTTCGGAGAAGTGCTGTTCCCGTTTTCGGTGCTGCCGTCCGAGAGCTTCGCAATGACGGTGTTCTCGTTGCGCTTTGCGCCGCAGACACTACATTCCTCGTGCCGCAGTCCCGTTTCGGTCGCGGTCGCCGCCTTGTCCGTCTTCCAGACAAAGGTGTGTGCCGCAAGGTCGGCTTTGTCGCCGCAGGCGCATGCGTGCCAGTGATTTTCTGCATCATACGACCATTTTGTCTCATAGCTGTGCATGTGCGTCGGATCATCGTCCTTATAGGTCGCTTCGACGGTGCTTGCTGCATTTTTGACGGTCACGGTGGTGGTCGCGCTGTTCGCGTCGGCGATCGTCGCGTCGCCGCTGCGGATCACCCACTTGTCAAACACCTTTCCCTCTGCGGGTGCGTTTGCCTTGACCGTCACGGTCGTATCCTGTTCATAGCTGCCCGAGCCGCTGCCGCCGAGAACGGTCAGCACAAAGATCGGCTTGTCGCCGCTCGGGACGGTGACGGTGAACGCCTTGCCGGCGTTATAGTTCTTGACCGCCTTGTACCGCACCTCATAGCTGCCCGCCGCCAGTCCCGTGATTTCGCCGTCGGCGCAGGCGATCCACTGGGCAGCGCCTGTCTTGCGGTATTCCATGGCAGCTGTCACGCCGGTGATCTTGCCGTCGTTTGCCCCGACCGTGGTGGGCTTCACACCGGTCAGCCCCGTGGGAGCGTCCTGATCGGCAGCGTCGATGCGCCAGGTGACTGCCTTTGCGGTCGTCGTGCCGTCTGTCCACTGCTTACCGTCGGAGGGGGTGATGTATACCACATACGTTCCCGCATCGGTCGCTGTGTTCGTGCCGGTGGAAACTGCATAGTTCTGCCCCAACGTCACGCCGTCGTGCGGCTGACCGTCATAGACATAGTTATTGGGAGCGGGATCTGCTACCTTGGGGATGACATATGTAGGCACATAACATTCGCTGATGGGAGAAGCCATATCGGTGACAGAACCCTTATAGCGCACCTCATAGGTATAGCCCGGTTCCACAGCGCGATACAGCAGAGCGCCGAAGTTCTTCCACTCCTCTGTGCCCTTTCTGCGGTATTCCAGAGAATAGTGCCACTCTTTTGTGTTGATATAGCCCTCGCCGTCCGCCGTGTAGGGCGCTTGACCCCAAATATAGGGTGCTGCGTGCTTTCTTTTTGCCGTTGTGACAAGCGTAACTTCGACATTATTCGTGGGAGAGCCGGTGATGACGAGGCTTTCGCTTTCGTTCACCGTCGCCACATAGATGCCGGTTCCTTCCAATTTTTCCTCAAGGGCATGGCGGTTGTCGTTGCTGAAATAGTGGCTGTCGTCCGCCTGCACCTTCACCGCTCTGTAGCTGTCGGTTGCCACGGTCTGCTCCAGTGCGCCGGTGGTGGTGACGTGATTTGCACTGCCGTCCGTGGGAAGATTTATCTTCACGGTGTATTTTTCGGTCACCGTTCTCAGGATCACATGGCCATCCAAGTCGATTGCCGTTTCATAAGCGGCATCATCGGAAACGAAATAGTTATTCATCACGGTGTCGCCGGTAACGGTCATGGGCAGTGATGCGCCGTTCGGCGAGGTGATGCCGACTTTGGCGCCGTCGGTCAGACCAGCAGCCATGATCTTCAGATCGGATACATTCAGATACAGATTGTTGTTCTTCTTGTCAGAACCTGTGCCGTCATAGTTACCCGTGATGTTTGCTTTGCCGCTGAGCGTCACGGTCTCGGCATGATTCACATACACACCGCCGCCGTAGCTTGCGGTGTTTCCCGTGACAGAACCGCCCCGTATGTTCAGCGCACCGTAGCCGACGCAGAAACCGCCGCCGCGCTTTGCACTGTTGCCGGTGACCGTGCCGCCGTTCATGTTGAAGGTGGGATAGCTTGCGGAAGTGGCGATAAAATAGACACCGCCGCCGCTATTCTGATCATACCGTGTGCCGGAAACGGAGTTGTCCTTGATCGCGGCATTTTCGGACATCGTCACCGTCACACCGCCGTAGCTGCTGCTGATGCCGCCGCCGTTTTTCGCTTTGTTGTTGCGAATGACCGCATCGCCCGACAGGGTGATTTCCACCTTGCCGCTGCCGCTGGAATAGCTGGACATGCCGCCGCCGACAGAGCCCGACTCGTTATTGTGAATCACACCGCTGTGCATGGTAAAGACGGCGTTATCGCCGTCATATGCAGAATTGCCAACACCGGCGCCGCTGTCGGAACTGTTGCCATAGATCTCACCGCCGTTCATGATGAACGTGCCGGCACTATTCCCGATACCGCCGCCGCTGGCACTGCTGTTGTCGGGATTGATAACATTGTTGCAAATCACCGCCGTGCCGGACATGGTGACAGTGCCCTTGTAGTTGTAGATACCGCCGCCACCGGAACCGGTTGCATAGTTATCCTCAATCACACCGCCGGACATGGTAAAGCTGCCGCGGTTATATACGCCGGCACCCTGCCCGTAGTCGGTGGTGGTGTTGTCAGCGATCGAGCCGCCGTACATATTGAAATATGCTTTTTCACCGTTGAATACACCAGCGCCGCCACCGGCGAGCGTATTGCCGCAGACAGAACCGCGCCACAGGTTGACCGTGCCCGCATCGTTGGTGATGCCGCGTCCGTTCTTGCCGGATGCGTGGGTGATTTTTCCGGGGACCGTCTGACAGTCGGTGATGGTGAAGGTCCTGCCGGCACCCACCGTCACGGTGCTGAGATTTGCAGCCGTGCAGGTGATGTTCTTGCCGTTCAGACAAAGCACCACGCCGTCTGCGGGTTTATATGTACCGTTATACTCCACGTTGTTTTTCAGATAGTAGTTGCCGCTCTTTGTGATCTCATCGAGCGAGGAGACGCCTATCCATGTCACGTTCGTGTTGTGGACGTGCCCCTCAAGCGCTCCCCCGCACACGCAGTGATTCCGGTGTGCCGCTTCGTCTGCAAACACGGCGGTGGGCAGCATGCACACCGTCATTGCAAGACTGACAAGAATTGCAAACATTTTCTTTTTCATGACCTGTCCTCCGATGATAGACCTATTTTCCCTACTTCTATCGAAGTCTACTATACCAGAAAATACTATAAAAAAATGTATTCTTCGCGAAATGCGCCTTTTTCGGCGCGAAATGCACGAAAAAAAAGGATCTCTTTTCCGCGTGAAAAGAGATCCCGCCCGGCTCACAGGTCGATCCTGTGATTTTTGAAATAATACTCTCTGTCCCTGTCGCCGATCTTTCGCAGTACTCTGCAAGGGTTGCCGACAGCGACAACATCGGACGGCAGATCCTTTGTCACCACACTGCCTGCACCCACCACCGTGTTATCTCCGATCGTAACACCTGGCAGAATGATCGCCCCCGCGCCGATCCAGCAGTTTCTGCTGATGTGCACCGCTGCGTTATACTGATATGCCTTTTCGCGCAGCTCCGGCAGGATGGGATGTCCCGCCGTGGCAATGGTGACATTCGGACCGATCATGGTGCAGTCCCCGACATAGATATGTGTGTCGTCCACGCAGGTCAGGTTGAAATTGGCATAGACGTTGTTGCCGAAATGGCAGTGTCTGCCGCCCCAATTCGCATGGAAAGGCGGTTCGATATAGCAATTTTCGCCGATCTCGGCAAACATTTCGCGCAAAAGCGCCTGCCGCTTTTCGCCCTCGGTCGGACGGGTTTGGTTGAACGTATACAGAAGATCGAGACACGCCGTCTGCTGTCGAACGATCTCGTCATCATCCGGCAGATACAGCTCCTCTGTGCGCATTTTTTCTTTCATTGTGCGCATGGTCATTTCTCCTTTTCCGTGTGTGCGCCGCAATGGATCTGTCGGCGCAGATTTTTCATGCTGTCGTGCAGCTGCCGCAGCTGCTTTTCGATGGCGGCGCGCTGTGCCGGTGTCGCCGTTTTGCGGGCTTTAGAAAGCTCCTGCGCCTTCTTTTGCGCCGCTGCCATCTCTTTGTTTTCCACAAAAAGGACTTCCCGCGCGGAAAGCTGCCATTCTTTCAAGGTGCCGTCGGCGGTTTCAAACAGTACCAAGACCCGAAAGCCGTCCTTTGTCGGATACACCTCTTCACAGAGCCAGGCATCCCCCATCGCAACGCCTTCGTCCTTTTCCACGACCGCCCCTTTGAACGTGACACGCTCCACAGCCGAGAATGCGGCGGAAATGTCCAGGTGCAGCACCAGATCGTCGCCCGCTGTTTCCATGGCGGTAACACAGGCATCGTGCAGGCTGAGGTTCGCGGCAGTCTGCCTAAGATCCGCCGCATAGGTTTGCGTCCGCGCTTGATATGCCGCAAGTGCCTCATCGAAAGCCGTGTCCCCGTTTTGAAATGCCGCATACCGCTCTTTTGTCAGATACTGCATCTGTCACCACCTCCGTCAGACACATTGTAGCACACAGTCGGCGCGTTGTACACCCACTTGACAGAAGAAAAATATATGGTATTCTATAGTAAAATACAATTTAGGAGTGTTTTGGAACATGGGTGCATTGTTTGCTATTATTATCGTGTTGGCTGCCCTGCTGATCGTGACTTCTGTCCTGAAGATCAGCAAAAAGAGGCTGCCGAAGATCGTGCCGATCCTGTCGTTTGTCTGCGTCGGCATCATTCTTGTCGCGTCGGCGTTCACCATCGTCCCCACCGGCTATACCGGCGTCAGAACCACCTTCGGGCAGGTCTCCCAAAAGATCGTGCCCAACGGTTTTAACCTGAAGATCCCGTTTGTGCAGTCCATCGAGCTTGTCAACAACAAGCAGCAGGACATCACGATAAACGGACAGGTATGGGGTGAGACGACCGAAAAAACGCCCGTTTATGCCGATGACATCACCATCACCTATCAGATCAACACCGCAAAATCGGCGTGGGTGTTTGCCAATGTGACCGACGCGAGAAATCTTGTCTCCGGCAATCTGGTCTCCTCGGCGATCAAGTCTGCAATGGCGGAGCTGCCCGCATCCGAAGTGACGGTGCGTTCCAAGATCGAACCGGCGGTGAAGGAAAAGCTCAAGGACTCCATCGACGAAAAATACGGTGCGGACACCGTGAGCATCCTCAAGATCGTTGTCAATCAAATGGATTTTGAGGAAAGCTATAACGCCGCCATCGCAGAAAAATCCGTCGCTCTGCAAAAGCAGGCGCAGCAGGAGATCGAAAACAAAACGGCGATCGACAAGGCGGAAGCAGACAAGAAGGTTGCCATCGCCAACGCCGAGGCGGAAGCGGAAGCCACCCGCATCAAAGCCGAGGCGGAAGCCAAAGCCAATGAACAGCTCTCCAAATCCATGACCGATCAGATCATCAAATCCAAGTTCTATGACAAGTGGGACGGCAAGCTGCCGAATGTCATGGGTGAAAACACCGTCGTAACGGATATTTCGAAATAACCTACATAGCAAAGAAAACGGGGACGGTCAACGACCGTCCCCGATCCTTTGATGTGCAAAACGGGAGCGCCCGCAGGGGCACTCCCGTTTTTGCATCATATTGCTTATTTTGCCGCGGCATAGTTCGTGGTGTAGGCGTTGGCATAGAGATACGTGCCATCCGCCAGCTGCACATAGGCGTTGGCGATGAGGTTCAGATTTTGCGCCGCAGCGCCGATGTTGACGATCTGGATGCTCATGTCGATATAGTCATCGCAATAGTCATAATAGCGATTGGCATCCTTGATGCTGATCATCTTGATGCGGCTGTTTTCCGCTGCCAGCTTCGCGTCTAGGCGGCGGTTACCGACATTGGCATCAAGAGCGATCAACATGCCATAGTCCACGATCTCCGTCTTGACACCGCGCAGCAGGACGTAGGCCTTGCCGTTCTCCACGGTGCGCTGCAAGCGGTACACAAAGCGCAGACCGCTTCTTTCCTCGTTCACCGAGGTGCCGATGATACCGGCATTGACGATGGTCTTATTGGGTGTGACAAACGCGGCGGTAACGACCGTGCCGGTCTTGGCATAGAAGCGATAGGTGTTGCCGCTGCCGCCCTCGCGGAAACCGACGTGCGCAGGGATCTGCGCGATCCCGGCAGCATCGGTCGCAAGAAGCGAGCCGGTGCGCAGTTCACAGTTTGCATCCGGCGTTGCCGTCACCGTATAGGCGTAATAGCCCTGTGCATTGGGCGTGTCGCTCTCGCGTTTCAACGTTAGTGTGCCGTTTTTCACGGCCTCGGACACGGTGACCTGCGGATAATTGGTGCCGTATTCCTCCGACACCTCCTGCACATTCAAAAGCTCCAGACCGTGGTTGCTGCCGGCAATGCCCAGCGCCATATACCCGGCATCGGCGTTCTGAATGGTTGTCGTGCCGGAAACGGTTGCCACCGTTTCGGCATCCTGCCGCACCGTGTACTGCAGGCGGTTGCCGACGACCGTCAGCGTCACGCGGAAGTTGCGTGCGTGCGCATCCGCCCCGGGCTGCTTGCCCGTATAGGTGTGCAGCGTCGTTGCCGTGCCGTGATCATACAGCGTCACGGCGTTTGCAGACACCTGCAGATAGGTCTGCTCTGTGTTGACACCGCTCGTCGAGAAGAAGCCGCCGGCAATGGACTGACGGAAACCGAACAAGACCGAGCCCTTGGTGTTTTCAAACCGCATGCCGTAGGTGGCGGTGAAGTTCTTCATCTTGAGATAGCTGCCGTTCCGCTTCGGCACCATCGCCGCGATATACCGCAGCGATGCATCATCAACGGTCGTGCCGTTTGTAAACTGCAGGAAACGGTTGATATACAGCGCATTGCAGCGCCATCCCGCTTTGTCGGTGGCAAGGCAGGTCTTCGGGACAAGCGTGCGGGACGAACCGTCGTGATCCGTATAGATCAGCGTATAGCGATTGTCCATATAGGCGGAAAACTCTTCCGCAAGCGCCGCATTGGTCGTGCAGATATAGTAATCATACCCATTCGGGTATTTTCCCGCTTTTGTGGTGTTATACCCCAAAAGTCCGCTCACCGTGGAAGTGAATCGCGGGGGTACCGTTTCCGTGGGATACACATTAACACCGTACAGCTGCGCTCCGGACGAGGTTGCCGACGTGAAGCCGGAAAGACGGATATAGGCAGCGCTGACCGGATCAAAGGTCAGACGCTCGATGCCGCCGAAGCCGCCCGCCCGCGTGTATACCGTCGTCCAGGTGCTGCCGTTTTCGGAGACCTCAACGGTGTAGTCGGTTGCATAGCGTCCTGTCCAGCGCAGCACCAGCGTGTCGATCGTGGTCTTCTGCTCCAGTGCCAGCTTGATATATGCCCCGTCCGTTGTCGGAACGGTGTAGGCGGTCTTGACGTTGCCGTCGGTCACGGCACCTGCCGCCCGCGGATACATCGCCGTCAGCGGCACCGCCGTGTATTCCGTATCCGACGTGTGCACGTTCAGTGTGCGCCAGCCGGCGGGCAGCAGCAGCACGGTGCGGTCATTTCCCGCCGCATAGAAGCCGACCTCATTTTGGGTGACATCCGGCGTGTGGTCGAGCTTTTCAAGTGCCGTGCCGTCCACGGTGACTGCTGTGGCGTTCGTGCCGTATGCCACCACGATGCGGGTGGTGTTGGCGGCATTTGCCGAAAGCGAATAGGAATAGGCGTTCTTATACCGCGAGGTATAGGTGATGCTCTTGTCCTTTGCCGTATAGACCGTCGTGTTAGTCAGATTGTCGGGCGGAGTGATCAACAGCGTCTTATACTCCCCGTCCGCCATCGTTTTGCAAAGCTCCAGCGATTGCGGCAGCGTCAGTGGAATGACCGCACCGCTCTTGACATATACGGGAATGACCGTCGTGGGCGCTTCGGCAGTGACGGTCTTGCCGCCCTCTGTGCGCGAGGCATCCCACAGGTTGTACCAGTTGCCCTCCGGCAGCAGGATATCGCGGTAATAGACATCTGGCGCCGTAATCGGTGAGACCAGCAGGCTGTTGCAGAACAGATACTGGTCGTTGATGCTCTTGACGCCGCTTTGTCCCTGATAGGCAACTCCCAGCGCCTGCGTCATCGGCACGGACGTGTTGCTTGCGTCGACCGACGCACTGTACAGTGCATCCTGCAAATTCATGCGCAGGTTATAATACTTTTTGAACGTGTCGGCGGTGAGATCGCCTTTGTTCTGCATCCACGCCATGTCGCGCAGTTCATTGCCGCTGTGGACGCGCATCAGTCCGCAGAAGGCGGAATACTGTGTCCAGCGCATATACAGCTCTGCCGACGTGCAGGTGCCGAAGCCGCCCATGTCGCCGCCGACCACGTTGAAGCCGCCCGTGCCCATGGAAATGACACCGTGGATCTGATCCTTGAGGCCCTCCCAGGTCGACGGGTTATCGCCGGTGAAGTTGCCGACAAGGGCGTGCGAACCGGTGAAGCCGCTGCGCTGGAACAGGATGTAGTCGTCATTGGGGTAGTAACCGCTCCATGCGTTTGCGGCCACTTTGGCATAGTAGTAGGAAATGAGATTGTGCATCTCATCGCCGTAGAGTCCGTTGTAGCAATAAACATCGTCGTGCAGCCACTCGCCGTAGTCGATCATGGCGCCCTTCAATCCCCAGCTCCACCATTCGGAAAGGCGGCCGGTGATCGCCAATGCGGCATTGGGGTGTGAGAAGTCGATGAAATAGCTGCCGCCGTCACCGCCGCCGAACACGCCCCTTGTCGGGTTGACCGCCTGCAGCGGGATCGGCAGCTCCGTCAGCGGAATACCGCCGCAAAAGCCCTGGATCTGCCACGCATAATAGCCGCGCGGCGGATACCACATCAGAATGCGGGTGCCGTATCTGCTCGCCATGTCATAGGAATTCTTCTGCTGATAGTTATAGCCCTCGACATAGGTCGCCGTGGGCGTGACGCCGGCGGCGGCAAAATCCGAAAGCGTCGTTTGCAGCTGCAAAACGGTCTGCTGGCGGTCCGTTCCTTTCCAGGGTCCCTGACCGCCGCCCATCCAATAGCCGAACACCCACTTGTCGGCAGGGATATAGCTTTTGCCGGTGATGTCGGTATATTTCTTGATGTTTTCGAGAATCGTACCGGTGAACACATAGAAATCCAGTTTGCCGCCGTCAAACGCGGTGGAGAAAACATTTGCGTCCGTCTTGCCGACATTTGCCGTGCCGGAATATGCCATGTTGTACCACACCGAATACCCGGCGTCGCTGTGGAACAGCGGAACGTTTATGTAGGAATAAGTGTGATCGCTGCTGAGGTTGCCCTTGCCGGAAGAACCGTGATAGGCAGCGTCCACATTGCGCAGCGAAAATTCATAGCCGCGCTGGTTGACATCGTTGAAGCGTTCGCCGCCGTTATAGATCGCCTCGTCCGCTTTGAGCGGCAGGCGGATCTCCGTTTTCTTGACCTCGCCGCCGCGATATGCCAATTTGATGTCGTCGGAAGTGAAAGAAAACAGCTCACCGCGCTCGGTGTTGCCGACCGTCAGGCAAAAGCCGTTTGCCGTCGTGCTGTAATACACGACCGTGCCGTCCGAGCCGCTTTCACTGCGCATCGACAGTCTGCCGTCCGCAAGCGCCGTATAGCGGATCGGCTCATAGGCAGTGGGATTGAAAAATCCCGATTTGTTCTCCTCTTCGGAAAGCCGCAGACGGAAACCGCCCTCTGCGGGAAAGGAGATATAGAAATTGACGGCGTATGTCGTGCCGATCAGATCAAAAATATCCACATCGACCGCATAGTCATCATCTCCCGCTGTCAGCAGCTCACCGGGGTCCACCGTTGCCGACGAGCGGATGACAAAGGACGTCTCCCCCTGCGAGGTGGACTTGACACCGTTTGTCACAGCCCAGAGACACTTCGTGATCTCCGGTTGCTGCGGTCCGGCATATGCTGCGCCGGTAATTCCCACCGACAAAACCAGCAGCACAGCGCAGATCGCCGCCACATATCTTCTCCATTTTTTCACTTGCTCTCTCCCTCCCTGCTCTTTGATATATTCCGGTTTATTCCGGAATACAGTAAGTGAACACTTAGTAGTATACTATAAGTTGCACAAAAAAACAAGCAAGTTTTAACAACTTTTGTATAAATGAGGAAATGCATAAAAAAACGGCGGGCGCTTTGTGAAAATCGCCCGCCGAAAAAATCGATTATGAAAATATGCTGTCGAGCGGTGTCGCCTGCAGCAATTCTGCGTCATCCGTCTGGTGTGTCACCAGCAGGATAACCGCGTCGGAAAACCGCTGCCGAATGGCATCGGCGCACTGCGCGCGCGCAGCAGCATCCAGCCCCGTGAACGGTTCATCAAGCAGCAAGAGCTTTCCGCCCTTTGCCAGCGCCCGCGCGATTGCCGCACGGCGTTTCATGCCACCGCTGAGCGTGTGCGGAAGTGCGTCCGCTGCATCGGTCAGCCCGACGGCGTCAAGGTACGCCGCCGCTTTTGCGGCGGCATCGTCAAGCAGAACTGCCTCAACATTCTGCCGCACGGTCAGCCACGGCAGCAGCCGATCCTCCTGAAACACCATCGAGAGTTCCTGCGGCGCGGTCACCGTGCCGCTTTGCGGTGTCAGCAATCCCGCCAGCAGATGCAGCACCGTGGTTTTTCCGCAGCCCGATGCACCCGACAGCGAAACCGCACCGCGCGTCGGCAGCGAAAACGAAACATTTTTCAGAATCGGATGCGCGGGATAGGCAAACGAAACATCCTTCATGCCGAAGTTCATTTCCCCGCACCCCCTGTCTTTATGCTGTATTTACCCGCAAGGCGGCGCAGACAGACCGACAAAAGCCGTTCCAAAAGCACGCTCAGCAGAATGACCACCGCCGTCCAGGCGAACACCTCCGGAGTCTCCAGGTAGATCTTCGCCAGGTACAGCCGTTTGCCGATCGCCGCTTTCGGCTGACAGATCACCTCGGCGGCAATGCCGGACTTCCACGCAAAGCCGAGTCCCGTCGTGACTGCCGTGAGGAAATACGGCATGACGGCGGGCAGGCACACCTTCATCAGCGTGCGCCATCTGCCCATACGAAAGACCTTCGCCATTTCCAGCAGCTTCGGATCGGTCTCCCGTATCCCCTGCTGCACATTGTTCCACACCACCGGCAGCACCATCAGTCCGCAGATAAACGCAGGCAGCACGCCCGTCGGCAGCCACACAAGCGCCAAAATGATGAACGATGCCACGGGAGCCGCCTTGACAATGTGCAAAACGGGCGAAAGCAGCGTGTGCAGCAGCGAAAAGTGCACCGTCAGGATTGCCAGCACACAACCGCCGACGACCGCCCCTGCAAAACCGATCAGAATGCGCAAAAGCGAAATGCCGACCGTTTGCCAAAAGGACAGCGTCTGCACATTGTGCCACAGCACCCGCAGGACGGAAAGCGGCGACGGCACCAAAAGCTCCTGACCGACCAGCAGGCACAGCACCTGCCACACCGCCAGCCAGAACACGGCGACCGCCGCGCCGATCACGATCTTTTTTCCTTTATTTTTTATAGTAGAACCCGTCATCCGGTATCGTTCCTCCGACAGAACTGGGATTGGCATCAAACAGCACCTTGAAATAGCCGGTGATCTGCTTCTGCATCTCCTCACCCGCCACAAACGTCAGGTTGCAGTTCGGAATTGCCTGCTTGGCGACCGCCGCTTTCGGAATGATCTCATATTTCTCGCACAAAGCCGCTGTCCCGTCGACATCGCTCTTGGCGGTGTTCAGAGAGGTCTCATATTCCTTGAGGAATGCCGTGATCGCCTGCGGATTCTTCTCGGCAAACTCACGGTTCACAATGACGCAGCCCATCATCAGCGCGCCTGCATCCTGCTTGTTCCACTCCGCCGTCACATCCAGCGCCATGCGCACGGTGTTGTTCTTCACACGGATAGTGGTTGCGACCGGTTCGGGCACCATGGCGATCCGGGCTTTTCCGCTGACCATCAGCGTCGCCAGCTCGTCGTTTTCCGCCACAAACTTCAGTGTCACGTCCTTGTCGGGATCGAGACCGTTTGCTTTCAGCAGATAGCGCAGGATATATTCGGGGTTCGCACCCTCGCCGGTGGAATACACCGTCTTGCCTTTCAGATCGGCGATCGTCTTCACGGTGTCGCCGTTTTCCATGATGTGCAGCACGCCCAGCGTGTTGACCGCCAGGATCTGCACCTTGCCGCCGGTCTTTTTATACAGCGCCGCCGCCAGGTTGGTCGGCACAGCGGCGATGTCCGCCTCGCCCGTCACCACACGGTTGCCCGCATCGGCGGGAACGGACACCAGCGAGAAGGTGTAGTCATTCTGTGCCGTGCCGTCCTCCTGTGCTTTCCACAGGTTGGCAAAGCCGACACCCGTCGGACCCTTGATGCCGCAAACGTTGATCTTCGTTTTTTCCGCGGGAGCCGCGGTCGTTGTCGTGGTCGTCGTGTCCGCAGCGGGCTGCTTGCCGCAAGCCGCAAACGACAACAGCAGCAGTGCCACCGTCAAAATTGCCATCAGTTTTTTCATGTTGATTTCTCCTTTTTGTATCATTACCGCGCCGTGGCGCGATCATTACCTTATTTGCATCCGCTTGCCTTCGCGGGACAGCCGCCCCGCCGCTTCCAGGCGGTCAAGCGAACGATAGAGACTGGATCTGCCGACATCCAGCGCCCGCGCCAGATCGCAAAGGCTGCCGGAAAACCGCACCGTGCCGTCTGCATCCGCATGATCACACAAAAACCGCCACAGACGGTCATCCGCCTGCCCGCCCGTGTAGGTGGTGATGCAGCGGTTGAGAAAACGGATGCGATCGGTAAGGAAACGGATATAATTTTCCGCCAGCTGCGGATAGCACGAAAACCACGCCGAAAGCTGCTCCTGTCCGATGAACAGCACAGCGGCGTCCTGTGTGGCATACACCTCGGTCACAAAGGTCTCCCCCTCGCCGAAGACCGCCGTCACACCGCAGATGTCCCCTGCCGCGAGCGTGTTGAGGATGGCACGTCGGCGCCCGTCGGCATCGGAGACCACGCGCAGCTCGCCCTCCAGCACCAGCGCCAGCGCATGGTGAAAGGACGCAGGCTCATAGACCGTTTCGCCCTTGTGAAAAATCTGCGGCGCCGCAAGCGCCGAAAAAAGTGACGAAAGCGTTTCTTCCTTCAGCCCGTGAAACAGAGAATTCTTCGAAAGCACCCGCAGCTGCTCTTTCGTCGGTTGCATGCCCCGCACCTCTCTTTTTTTGTCCCAAATGGGACAAACTTGCTTGCAGAGAACAGTATATACCCTTTTTCTCCCGTTTGCAAGCATTTTTTGCACAAAAAATTGAAACAACAGGATAAAAATGTACATTGACAGAACACGGTCACATTCGTATAATGAAGATGTGCTTATCGGTACAGAATAAAAAAATGAACGGAGGATTTTTTATGGCAAACAGATTTGTGTTGAACGAGACCAGCTATCACGGCGCAGGTGCGATCCGCGAGATCGCCGCCGAGGTAAAAGGCAGAGGCTTCAAGAAGTGTTTTGTTTGTTCCGATCCCGACCTGATTCGCTTCGGCGTCACCAAAAAGGTGACCGATGTGCTGGACGGCGCTTCCATTCCGTATGAGATATACAGCCAGATCAAAGCAAACCCCACGGTTGAGAATGTGCAGACCGGCGTTGCCGCGTTCAAAGCGAGCGGTGCGGACTGCATCATTGCCATCGGCGGCGGTTCTTCCATGGACACCGCCAAAGCCATCGGCATCATCATCGCCAACCCGTCCTTTGCGGACGTCGTTTCGCTGGAGGGCGTCGCCCCCACTGCGCACAAGGCTGTGCCGATCATCGCTGTTCCCACCACCGCCGGCACTGCCGCCGAGGTCACCATCAACTATGTTATCACCGACACCGCGAAAAACCGCAAAATGGTCTGCGTCGATGTGCATGACATCCCCGTGGTCGCCGTTGTCGATCCCGAAATGATGTCCTCCATGCCCAAGGGGCTGACCGCCGCGACCGGCATGGACGCGCTGACGCACGCGATCGAGGGCTATATCACCAAAGGTGCCTGGGAGATGAGCGACATGTTCCATCTCAAGGCAATCGAGATCATTTCGAAGAACCTGCGCGGTGCTGTTGCCAACACTCCCGAGGGACGCGAGGGCATGGCGCTCGGTCAGTATATCGCCGGCATGGGCTTCTCCAATGTGGGCCTTGGCATCGTCCACTCCATGGCACACCCGCTGGGCGCTTTGTATGACACGCCGCACGGCGTTGCCAACGCCATCATTCTCCCCACCGTTATGGCATACAATGCTCCCGCAACGGGTGAGAAATATCGCGACATCGCCAAAGCGATGGGCGTTGAGGGCGTGGACGCCATGACGCTGGAGCAGGCGCGCACCGCCGCCATCGACGCTGTGAAGCAGCTGTCGCAGGATGTCGGCATCCCTGCCGACCTCAAGGACATCGTGAAGCCCGAGGATCTCGACTTCCTGTCGCAGTCCGCCTATGACGACGCCTGCCGTCCGGGCAACCCGCGCGACACCTCTGTTGAGGAGATCAAGGAACTGTATCGCTCGCTGCTGTAAGCTATCTTCCCCCGAACACCCCGCAGTTTTTCTGCGGGGTGTTCTTGCGTATCCGCGCCGTTTCCGTTATACTATCCTATAATGAACAATGAACCGAGGCGAAACGCATGAAATACGACAGCTCTTTCCGCAAGCGCTACGGCAGCGCGCCCGTCGCCGTCAGCAGCAGTGTCGGCAATGTCCCCACCCATCCGCACATCCACTGCGAGATCGAAATGCTGTATATCCTGAGCGGCACGTCCGAGGTGGAGATCGCGCAGCAAGTTTATCGCGCCGAAAAGGGCGACGTGTTTTTTGTCAACCCCTTTGAGGTGCATGCCGTGCGCGGTATCTCGGGCGCCGACTATCATCACCGCTGCATCTGCTTTGACGCTGCGCTGATCGCAGATCGCCGACTCGCCGCTGCCATCACCGACGGCATCTGCACCGTTTGCCGTTATTTCAAGGCAGGCGACGCCCTGACGCAGGCGCTCATCCCGCTGTTTGAGGGGCTGTATGCGGCAGTGCGGGAAAACCGCGTTTCCCTGCTTTTCGACGCGACGGCGGCGGTGTCGGCAATGTTCTCGCTTTTTTTGCAGAACGACTGCATCATCGAAAAAGAAACGACCCGAAAAAGGCAGGCGTTTGCATCGGGCGTTTTGCACTATCTTGCCGCGCACTATGCCGAGGACATCCATTCCGGGGACGCGGCAGCGGCACTTTTCTATACCCAAAGCTATTTCTGCCGCAGCTTTCGGCAGCATTTCGGCGTTCCTTTTTCCGAATATGTCACCATGTACCGCCTGCTCAAAGCAAAGGAGCTGCTGCGGAACACGGACATGAAGATGACCGACATTGCCGTCGCCTGCGGCTTTTCGGGCGGTACATATTTTTCCAAATGCTTCAAAAAGCATATGAATCTCACACCCTCACAGCACAAAAAGTCAACAGAGGACTAATATATGTCAAAGAACGCCTATACCGTTTGCCGCATCCGCACTATACTGTACAGTGAAAGGACGGGATACATATGGACTATAAACAGGCACTCCAAACCGACATTCTGCCGTTTTGGCTCGACCATGCCATCGACACCGTAAACGGCGGCATCTTCACCCAGCTGGACAAAAAAGGCAACCTCTACGGACGGGAAAAGAGCGTTTGGTTCCAGGGGCGGGCGCTGTGGGTATTTGCAAAAGCCTATAACCTCATCGAAAAAAACGCCGCCTATCTTGCGGCGGCAAAAACCATCTTTGCATTCTTGCCGCGCTGCACCGACAAAGACGGCAGAATGTTCTTCACCGTCACCGCAGACGGCAGAGGACTGCAAAAGCGGCGCTATTATTTTTCGGAGACCTTTGCGGCAATCGGCTGTGCGGAATACTATAAAGCCAGCGGCGACAAGCGGGCGCTCGAAATGGCAATGCAGTATTTTGAGGTCGCCTATGCCTGCTACACAGGTGCGCGCAAGACACAGCCGAAGATCGACCCCGAAAACTTCCCCGCAAAAGCGCTCTCCCCCATCATGATCCTGCTGTCCACGGCGCAGGTCATGCGTACGCTGCCGGACACGGACGCCGCGCTCTACAGCCGCATTGCCGCCGCATGTGCCGACGAGATCCTGCACGGCGGTTTTCTCACACCCTATGGGCTTCTGGAAAATGTGTCAACGGACGGAATGCCGCTCGATGCCCCCGCGGGCAGGATCGTCAATCCCGGGCATTCGATGGAAGCGGCATGGTTCTTGATGGCAGAAGGCCTGACCGCCAAAAACAGCGAAATGCTCGAAGCGGGCAAAAGGATCATCGACCTCACTCTGCCGCTCGGTTATGACGAAAAGCACGGCGGGCTGATCGCCTTCACCGACGCGCTCGGCAAGCCGCCGATGCAGCTGGAATGGGACATGAAGCTGTGGTGGCCGCAATGCGAAGCCATGATCGCCCTGCGACTTGCGGGAAAACTGTTCGGCGAGGAAAAATACCGCACATATTATGAACGGCTTTTAGCATATACACAAAGGTACTTTGTCGACAGAGAAGACGGCGAGTGGTATGGCTATCTGCACTATGACAACACCCTTTCCACCACGCTCAAGGGCAACATTTTCAAAGGACCGTTTCACATTCCGCGACTGCATATGCTGATGGCGGTGCTCGATCGGGATGGTAAAATCGACGCTTTTATGCAGTAGAAAAAAACGGGTACGGGTGTAGCAAACGCTTATGCCGTATCCGTCCTTTTTTGTCGCACAAAGAGACGAATCTTTCTCAAAATTTTAGGTGAAAATTTTGTGATTGCTCTTGATTTTTCCGTAGGAGAGTGATATTATTTCACCGAGCATGGAAAATCATGGGCATTTGTTTTTGTTGCGCCCGAAAACAATTTTTTCGACGCACAACGCATGAAAAACACCACATCCCAACCCGAACAAAACGGGCGGCTTTCACACAAAAAAGGAGTGAATGCAATGGAGCAAGAGCAAAAGAAAAAAAGCGTGAAGATCGTGATCGTTGTGCTCGCGATCCTGCTCGGCATCTGTCTTGCCGCCCTCGTCGGCACACTGGTCTATAATTATGTACATAAAGACGCCCCCGTCACCGCCGCCGTGCCGGACAATGTGATCACACCGGAGCAGGACACGACCCGTCCGACCGAGGATGAGACCACGCCGACGACAAGTGCTGCCGATGACGCAAAGAAAAAGCAGCACGCGACGACCATCGCACTGTATAACAAACAGCCGAACGACAACCATCCCTTCCGCGTCACCAACATGTTCCCGGGCGACAGCGAGCTGCAGTATTACCGCGTGCAGGTGTCCTATCACAACAACGTGACGGTGCACTTCAAGGCGGACATCCGCCCCGGCTACGATATGCTGGCGCAGGTGCTGAGGGTGAAGGTTGTGCTGCAGACGACCGGTGAAACGCTGTATGACGGCTTGATGCGGGATATGCCCGCAAGCCTCACCCACCGTCTGTCCGCCAAAGAAGAAACGACTGACGAGCTTTCCTATGCGATCACCGCCTATCTCCACACCTCTGTCGGCAACGCCTATCAGAACACGGATCTTATCGCCGACTTCAAATGGTGGGTAACGGAACCGGAAAATCTTACGCCGCCGAAGACCGGCGACACCCGTAACATTTTCCTATTTGCAGGCGTCGCCTTTGTGACGGGTGCCGTGCTTATCATTTTGGTCACACGCAGACGTAAAAAGGAGGATGCCGCAAATGGCTGAACAAAAAACCGCAAAAAAACTGACCGGCGGCATCGTTGCCATCATTCTTCTCGCCGTCTGTCTGGTCATCACCTCTCTCGCCCTCGTTTATGCTTCCGCCGTTGTGAAAAACAACCTGTTTCACACCGGAACGGTCAAGATCGACTTAAACGGCGGCGAGCCGGTCATCCGCGCGCATGAATTCCTGTTCGAGCCGGGCATGACCGTGAGAAAGGACTTCTATGTGCAAAACGACAGCACGGGATCGGTGTATTACCGCCTTTATTTCGATGATGTATCCGGCGGACTTGCCGACGTGCTGAACGTTACCGTGAAGGACGGCGAAAAAACACTGTATTCCGGCACGGCAACGGAGCTTGCAAAAGCGAACGCCGCGGCGGCGGACGACATTCTGCAGGTCGGGCAGCGCCGCAATCTCACCGTGTATTTCTATTATCCCACCGACAAGGGAAATGAAACGCAAAACAGCGAGCTGACCTTCACCCTGTGCGCCGACGCGACGCAGACAAAGAACAATCCCGAAAGGCTGTTTGACTGAACCCGACGACCTGCCCCAAAAATAGCCGAGGAGAGATATGAATGAAAGCACTGAAAATTATCAAGAACGTCGCCGCTTGGCTGGTCGTGGCGCTGGCGGTATGCATGATGCTTTTCACCATTGTGTCCGTTTCGACCTTTGACCGCGCCGACCGCAGTCTGTTCGGTCTCAAGGCGTTCATCGTCCTGTCTGACTCCATGAGCAAGACAGACTTTGACGCGGGCGACCTCGTGCTTGTCAAAGAGGTTGAGCCGCAGACGCTCAAAGAGGGCGACATCATCGCCTACACGTCACAGAACACGGAAAACTACGGTGCGACCATCACCCACAAGATCCGCAAGCTGACGACCGACGCCAACGGGCAGCCTGGCTTCATCACCTACGGCACGACCACCGACACCGACGATGAAACCATCGTCACCTATGCTTATGTGCTGGGCAAATATCAGACACACATTCCGAAGGTCGGCACATTCTTCCATTTTCTGAAGACCACACAAGGCTATATCATCTGCATTCTCATTCCTTTTTTGGCGCTCATTTTGCTGGAGGGCTTGCGCTGCATCCGTCTTTTCAAGCAATATAAAGCGGAGCAGCAGGCAGAGCTGCAGGCGGAGCGTGACAAGATCGAAGCCGACCGTGCCGAGACGCAGCGCATGATGCAGGAGCTACTGCAAATGAAAGCGCAGATGGCAGCAAATCCCCCGGTCGCACCGGTCGCACCGGACGCTCCGGACGCTCCGGAAACGCCGGTTGTGCCTGTCGCGTCGACAGCGGCAGACAAAGCCGACACTCCCGACAAAAAAATGTGACAACATCGTTGTGACCGCAGAAAACTGCGTTTACATACAATTCAAAATTTTGAGGAGGAGAAAACGATGACAAACAAAACTGTCACCAAACGGGCATTGACGACCGGCGCGCTTGCCGTTCTCGCATGCATCGCCATGCTCATCGGCACCACCTTCGCATGGTTCACCGACACCGCATCGACTGCGGTGAACAAGATCGTCGCCGGCAATCTCCATGTGGAACTGGCGTATAAAAACGCCGACACCGCTGATTTTACTGCCGTGAGCGAGACCACCAAGGTTTTCCGCGACGGCGCTCTTTGGGAGCCGGGATACACGGAATATGTGGTTCTGAAGGTCAGCAATGCGGGCAACCTGGCACTGAAATATCGCCTCGGCGTCAACATTGCCGCCGAAGTCGGTAGCACCAATGTGCTGAATAACACTTTCAAGCTGTCCGACTACATCCGCTTCGCCGTTCTCGACGGCGACAAGAGTGCGCTTTCCCGCAGCGACATGATCGCCGCCGCGACGGACAGCAAGCTCATCAAAGAGGGCTTCACGAGCGATGAAACGCCGCTTTTCCCGAACGGCACCGAGGGCAAAGCCACCGAAAAGATTGTCACGCTGGTGGTTTGGATGCCCACCACGGTCGGCAACGAAGCCAACTACAAAGCGGGTGCCGCCGTTCCGTCTATCGACCTCGGCATCAATGTTGCCGCCACGCAGTATACCTATGAAAACGACAGCTTCAACGATCGCTATGATGAAGATGCCGCCTATCCCGTGCGCATCGACGCCAGCGTGAACGACGAGGGCAACACGGTTTTGAAGGACAAAGAAGATGACCACACGATCAAGCTGACCGCGCCCGTCGGCTCTTTGAGCGACACGGTGGACACGCTGCATCTTGTGAAGACCGAGACGGCAACACCCGGCTCCATCACCGTCGGCACGTCGCAGAGCAGCAAGAGCTATGAGATCACGCTGAAGGATCAGAACGGCAAGGCTGTGAGCGCCGACGGCGAGACCCTGTTCGAGGCGGAAATGCAGATCGGCAAAAACCGCACCGGTGTTTCCCTGTATCACAACGGCACCAAGATGCAGAACGACGGCACGACGCTGACCGAGGCTGCCGACCACTTTGTGTATGATCAAGCGACGGGCTATGTCACCATGAAGGTGACCCACTTCTCCCCGTTCACGGCGGTGTACACAAAGGGCGTCTGGAGCGACTATGCCGCGGAAAGCTATGCGACTCCCGTGGATGAGACAAACAAGGTCATCACCATTGCTTCCGCTGAGGAACTGGCACTGTTCGCAAAGCAGGTCAATGCCGGCACGAGCTATAAGGACTACACCGTGGAGATCACCGCCGACATCGATCTCGGCGAAAACAAATGGATCCCTATTGAAAAGTGGAACGGCACGTTCGACGGCAACGGTCATACTATCAAGAACCTGTATGTTTATTCGTATCCCACCGGATACGGCTACGGCTTCTTCAGAAAATTCGGCAACAGCGGCACCGCTGTCATGCGCGATGTCACCTTTGACGGTGCCAATGTCGACACCATCAATGCAAACGGCTCCGCCGTTATCGCCGGCTATGCCGCCTACTACGGCAACGCAGCGTTTGAAAACGTGACGGTCAAGAATTCCGCTGTGTCCGGCTTCGGCAAGGTTGCCGCTTTTGCAGGCATGGTGGAAACACAAGGCGGGTATGTCACGTTCACGAACTGCCATATTGCAAACACCGACATCAAGGCGGCTTACAACGCTGCCGGTTTCGCGGGAATCATCCATTGCGCCGTCTCCGGTGCGAAGAACACCGCAGAATTTGCCGATTGCTCTGTCGATGTCCGCTTCAACTGCTATGGCATCTCCGGTGTCAAGGGCGAAGTGCTTGAGGGTTACGAAGGTCTGTACATCCCCTACGGCGGCGACCACTATGCCGAGTCTGCACTGTATTTCAACGAATTCAGCGCGCCCGGTCTGCCGGACACGGTGGATGCGATCATTCACAACACCGCATATAACATGAACCCCAGAGGCTGATTTTTGGCTTCTTTGTCCTCCGCCCGCGCGGCGGAGGGGCAATCAAAGGGCACATCCGTTCTTGTGCCTTTTGATTGTCTTGATGTAGTCGCGAAATTCCGCCCTTACATACAGTAAATTTTTATTAGGAGGAAAAGGAAATGACAAACAAGAATGTCACCAAACGTGCATTGCTGACAAGCGTTTTGGCGATCGTTGTGTGCATTACCATGCTCATCGGTTCGACCTTTGCATGGTTCACCGACACCGCTTCCACCGCTGTGAACAAGATCGTGTCCGGTACACTCGACATCGAAGTGTACTACGGCAACAATGCCGAAGGCGGCGAAGGCACCGTGTGGACGAAGCTGGAGGACAACACGCCCCCGCTGAGCTTCCTCAGAAAGCAAGAGGACGGCTCTCTTGCACAGGACAAAGATATCCTGTGGGAACCGAACGGCACCTATTGCCTGCCCGCGCTGAAGATCGTCAACAACGGCAATCTGGCGCTCAAGTATAAGGTGATCATCACCGGCATCAAGGGCGACAGCGAGCTGAACAACGTCATCGACTGGACCATGGTGCTGGACGGTGCCGACTTCGTGATAGGCAGCGAGCACAGCCTGGCGGCTAAGGTCGGCGACGTTGTCGATGCCGACATCCTGACCGTCAAGGGACATATGTGGGCAACTGCCGACAACTATTATCAGAACAAGTCCATCGAGGGCATCAGCATCAAGGTGCTGGCGACGCAGGATGCGGTCGAGTCCGACAGCTTCGGCAACGACTATGACAAGACTGCCGACGGCACGCCGCAGTTCGACACCTGGTATGACCATGTCGCTGCGACCGTGGCGGTGGATCCTGCGGTTGAGAATGTCATCAAGGACAGAGAGGTCGACCCGACCGTGACGGCGACCGTTCCCGCAGAAAGCACGAACGCGACCAAGCTCACGCTGATCAAGAGCAAAACGACCGCTCCCTCCACCATCACCGTAGATGCGGGCGCGCAGGCGGTGAGCGCCGACGTGAAGCTCGTTGATCAGGACGGCAACAAGGTCACCGCTGCCGACGGCAAGTTCTTCACAGTGACGATGCAGCTTGACTCCTATCTGACGGTCAAAGCATTCTATCACAACGATGTTGCGCTCAAGAAAGCGAAGCGCGCGGCTGCTGTTTCGAGTGCAAACGATCAGTACTATTATAATGCTGCCACCGGTGTTGTGACCTTCACCACCGATGACTTCTCCTCCTTCACCGCAATCGTCGCTTTCGACGGCGGTAACGGCACGGCGGCGCATCCCTACATCATTTCCACTGCTGAACAGGCAATGGCGATGGGGACGACCAGCAGCTACTATAAACTTGTGAACGATGTTGTGGTGACGGGTGAAACCGTTTTCAACAAAAAATGTACCGTCGACCTGAACGGCCATTCCGTCACGCTGGAATATCCCGAAGGCAGTGCTCCGCGCTTCTCCACAAACGGCGTATTTACCGTTCGCGGAAGCAGCAGTTCCCTGACCATCAATGACTCCAGTGCGGAACAGACCGGTGCGATCTACGGCACGGACACCCCCTATGAGAAAAAGGTAACAAGCGTTATTTATGCCGCTCGAAACGCAAAAGTAATCATCAACGGCGGACATTTCTACAGCCGCAATGATTCCGCTTGCATCTACACCAACACCGCTTATAATGCTAACTCCGCTGCTTTTGTCACCATCAACGGTGGTATCTTTGAGGTGAAAACGCCCTCTAACGGCAAATATTATGTGCTGAACCACGAAGATAGAAACACTCCCAGCTGCAAGATGACCGTCAACGGCGGCAAATTCAAGGAGTATAACCCCGGTGTCACTGAGGTCGATCCGGTCAATGCGTATACCGGCAAGATCGTTCTCGGCAGCGGTTGCACGACCACCTCTGAAGTGATTGACGGCGTTACATGGTATACGGTCAGCAAATGATCGCACCGTGTGCGATAACATGAGATAACAAAAGGAGGCACAATCATGACGAACAAAACCGTTACCAAACGGGCATTGGCGACCAGTACACTTGCCATTCTCGCATGCATCGCCATGCTCATCGGTTCGACCTTTGCATGGTTCACCGATACGGCGTCCACCGCGGTCAACAAAATCGTCGCCGGTAACTTCGATGTCGGTCTGGAATATGCGATCGACTGGGACAACGACGGCAACCCCACCAAATGGGAAAACGCCGAAGGCAAAACGCTGAACTTCAAAACGGCGGACGGTCGCACCGCAAACATTCTGTGGGAGCCGAACTGCACCTATGAGCTGCCCGAGCTGCGCGTTGTGAACGGCGGCAAGCTGGCGCTCAAATACAAGGTCGTGATCAGCGGCATCAACGGTGATGCCATGCTCAACGACGTGATCGAATGGACGATCAACAATGCGGACATCGGCACCGAATATCATCTCGGCGCCGGCAAAACGTCCGATCTGCTGACTATCAAAGGGCACATGGACGAAAACGCGAACAACGACTATCAGGATCGCTCCATCAACGGCATCGGTATCACCGTGTATGCCGCACAGGATACGGTCGAAACCGACAGCATCGACGATCAGTATGATGAAAAAGCCGAATATGACAAAGCGACCGTCTATTTTGCCGACAGCAAGGAAGCGCTGCAGCAGGCGGCGGCAAACATCCGGCCCGGCGATGTGCTCAAGATTACTGCCGACTTCACGATGAACGGCGGTGTTCAGTTCACGACAAATAACTTCACCTTTGACGGGCAGGGACACACCATCACCGGCAACCTCAATAACACCGGATTTTCAACTATGTTGCGTTTCGGCCGAGATAACGAATGGTGTTCCGATATTCTCGTGAAGAATCTTACCATTGACGGCAAGGGTGGCATCGGTCTCCATTTTCACGGAGGCACAACCTCTACGTTGGAAAATGTGAAGATCAGCGGTGACTGGCATCTTCCCATCAACTTCTATGGCACGCACGGTGGTGTGATGAAGAATTGCAATATTTCCAGCAGCTATGCCGACAAGTATTGCCATTCCTCCATCTTTGCCAACCAGCAGTCCTCTTTCCAGCTGATTTTGCAGAATACGAAGATTGACGGCCTGTTTGTCAATGCTACCGAAGTGGATTACCCCACCGCTAATGACGGCATCAAGCTCATCGTTGACGCAGGCTCCGAGGTCAGCGAGCTCCACACGAATAAAGACGTTACGAGAACTTTCTATAAAGTCGTAAACGGCGGCAAGATCGGTGAACTGCTTGCCGACTGCTGAAGCTGCAGCAACTGAACTAAAGGAGGATTTCCCATGTCCGACAAAAACACAACCAAGCGGGCATTGGTGACCGGCACCCTGGCGATCCTCGCGTGCATTGCCATGCTCATCGGCACCACCTTTGCGTGGTTCACCGACACTGCGTCGACTGCGGTCAACAAGATTGTCTCCGGCAACCTCAAGGTCGGCTTCCAGTATTGGAACGGCATGGAGTATGTTGATGCTTCTGATGTTTCCCTGTTCTCCGAGAACACGCTTTGGGAACCGGGACACACCGAGATTGTGTACCTCAAGGTCATCAACAAGGGCGATCTGGCGCTGAAGTATAAGCTCAGCACCGTCGATACCTTTGAGTATGCCCAGGCAAAAAACAACGACGGCGAGACCATCCGCCTGTCCGAGTTCCTCAAGATCGGCATTGCGGAGAACAAGGACGCTGCCGCGGGCACGTTTGCAAACCGCGAGGATGCGATCGCTGCCGCAGCGGAAAATCTCGTTGCCTATAATTCCTACACCAAGGAAAACACACTGCTTCCCGCAACGGGCGACAGCGAATCTGCGGACTATCTGGCATTTGTCGTGTATATGCCGACGACGGTGGGCAACAAAGCCAACGCGGTTGACAGCACCGAATTGCCGTGGATCCGCTTTGCCCTGGCGCTTTCGGCGACGCAGGCAAGCCATGAAAAGGACAGCTTTGACAACACCTATGACGAGAATGTTCCCTATCCGGTGGTTGCCCAAAATGCGCAAATAACCGGCAATGAACTGAACAAGCTGCTGACTAACCATGTTTCAGACATTCTTCTCGGCGGTGACGCCAGCAGATACTATGCTTGGGAAGTCAAGGCTCAGACAAAACTGGATCTCAACGGCAAAACGCTTACGACAACCGGTCAAAATGCGCTGCTGGAAGTCACAAGCGGCGGCGATCTGACCGTTGTCGGCAGCGGCACGGTGGATGCCAGTGCAGCTGTCAGCGGTCAACATATCTTCGGCGGCATTGCTGTTCATGTACAGGAAGGCGGCAAACTGACTGTCGAGGGCGGCACGTTCATCGGCAAGGAAAACTGCAGCTGCATCTATAATACCGGTGGCGAAGTGGTGATCAAGGGTGGCTTCTTCAAGTGCGCAGGTCCCGATGCAAGCGGTACCTATTTTGTGCTCAACCAGGAGAACCGCAACCCCGGCACTATCAAGGTCATGGGCGGCACCTTTGTGAACTATGACCCCAGCACCGGTGACGACAACCTCGGCGGCAACTTTGTGGAAGACGGCTATAAGGTCGTGTCCGAGAGGCAGGCAAACGGTGATATTTGGTATACCGTTGTTCCCGCATAACATTCTCTGCATTTGTCCCGCCACCCAAACGGGTGGCGGGCGATCAAAGGGCATATCCATGATGTGCCTTTTGATCGCCCCATCGTTGTAATCGCAAGAAACTGCGTTTACATACAATTCAAATTTTTTAAGGAGGAGAAAACGATGACAAACAAAACTGTCACCAAACGGGCATTGACGACCGGCGCGCTTGCCGTTCTCGCATGCATCGCCATGCTCATCGGCACCACCTTTGCGTGGTTCACCGACACTGCGTCGACTGCGGTCAACAAGATTGTCTCCGGCAATCTGAAGGTCGGTCTGGAATATGCGATCGACTGGAACGAGGACGGCTCGGTCAAGACCTGGGACGACGCCAACGGCAAAACGCTGAACTTCAAAACAGCGGACGGCCGCACCACAAACATTCTGTGGGAGCCGAACTGCACCTATGAGCTGCCCGAGCTGCGCGTTGTTAATGGCGGCAAGCTGGCGCTCAAGTACAAAATTCAGATCACCGGCATCAAGGGCGACGCCATGCTCAACGATGTGATCGAATGGACGATCAACAATGCGGACATGGGCACCGAGTATCATCTGCTGCCGGAAGCCACGTCCGATGCGATCACCATCAAAGGTCACATGGATGAGAACGCAAACAACGACTATCAGAACCGGTCCATCACCGGCATCGGCATCACGGTGCTTGCCACGCAGGACACCGTTGAAAGCGACAGCTTCGACGAGAACTATGACGCGCTGGCGGAATATCCGCTTTATGCGATGACGCCTGTCGAGAAAGACGATGACGGTCTCGCGACGAGCGAAACAAAGATTGTCTCCGAAAAGAAGAACGCCGACACCGGTCTTCCCCTTGCCACGGCGACTGCTCCGGTCGGCACGAAGATGGAAAACGGTGCAAAAGCACTGGAGCTGACGATTGAAAATGCGAAAAATCCGAGCAATTTTACCGTGGAGATCACGCAGATTGCCCCGAAAACGCTGGACATCAGCATGAAGGGACTTGCCGCTGACAACAATCAGCTCATCAAGGTGGAGTTCTATATTGAAAAAGGTCTGTCTGTTGTCGAGATCGACCACAACGGCAGAAAAATGAGCCGCTGCTCCGCCATGAAATGGCTGGATGCCGATCAGGAATTTTATTATGACACCAACACCGGTCTTTTGACGATGCTCACAAAGACCTTCTCCCCCTTCACCTATACTGCGGATAAATTCTATTGGGATAATCATACGGCAAGCACCTATGCAACGCCGATCGACACCGACAACAAGGTGATCACCGTTGCCACTGCCGACGAGTTGGCACTGTTCAAATATGAAGTCACCGACAAAAACGTGAATTACAGCGGTTATACGCTGAACATCACGGCGGACCTGGATCTCGGCGACGGCTTCTGGCGTCCCATCAATCCGCTCAACAACGTCACCATCAACGGCAACGGGCACACCATCCGCAATCTGCTGGTACGCAGCAGTTTGACCTACAATTACGGTTTTGCTTTCATCGGCAATGCCACCGGAACGGTCACCGTCCGTGATCTGACCTTTGACAATGCCAATGTGGCGGTGACGAAATCCAGCAAATATCAAGGCAATATCGGCGGCATCGTGATGGCATATGCCTACGGAACGACGACGTTTGACAACGTCCGCGTCACCAACAGCACCGTCGGCGGCTACGGCAAGATCGGCGCGTTGCTCGGCATGGGCGCCGAACCCGGCATGAAGGTCACCTTCAAGGATTGCGTTTCCGAGAACAACACGCTGATTGCCACCTATAATGTCGGCGGTCTTGCCGGCAACATCCAGCGCAAGAACGGCACGGACAACACCGTCATTGAGAACTGCACCGTGAAGGACATCCACTGGGTTGCCGATTCCAAAGGAAATTATAAAAACTTCGAAGGCGTCACTGCCATCTTCAAGTCCAACGACGCAGCGGACGGCACCGATGTGGAAAAAGCCATCACCGGCACCTATTGGGTCTTTGACGGTCGCTATTGGGGCGCTTACGGTGACTACTATGTTTCCTACGGCGGCGAAGCGTATCAGCCGACGATCGGCGATGAGACCATGAAGATCGCCAACAGCGAATATCCCGTTTTCTAAATTAGGAGTATCCTCGCCACCCAAACGGGTGGCGGGTGATCAAAGGGCACATCCATCCGTTTTTTGCTTGTGTCGACGATGTGCCTTTTGATCGCCCGAAAGCAACCTCATTGCCTACAGAAAGGAGCGCAAAGCAGAATGGAAAATGATAGCACCACTGCCGTTTTGTTTATCCTGCTTGCCGTCATCGTCATCTTTTTGGCTGTTGCCAAGTTGGCAGAATTTTTCAGCCGTTTCAATCGTGATATACGCTATATTACAGCGGAGATGGGACGTGCCGATGACGAGGGCACATACCGCCATTGGCACAAGGAGCTGCGTTGCCGCTATCTCTGCCTGCTCCCCTTTGTGACGGAGCGAAATGTTGCGCGCGTCTACCGCTTTTTCTTCAAGAGGGGTGAAGTCGCGCAGGAGAAGCATCACAGCGACGGCATCGGACATATTCTTGCCCCGTCGCTTATTGCGCTGTGCCTGTGCGCTGTTTGTCTGTGCGGTATGAGTTGGGCATGGTTCTCCGCAGGTGTGGACAGCAGTACTGCGCCCATTCAGTCCGCCTCATTCCGCGCAGAGGTTGAGATCACCGACAGCGACGGTGTCACCACCGCGCTTTCCCCCGATGAAAACGGCAAGTGCAGCACTGCCGTTTCGGCAGGCAAGACCTACACGCTGACCATGAAACGGGCGGCGGACAGCACTTCGTCGAAGGGCTATTGCCACATTGTGCTGACCGCAGCCGGTGAGACTGCCGGCACACCCTATTTCACGAACACCGTCGACACGGCTTATACCGTGACCGTTGTTTCCGAAAAGGACGCCACCCTGTCGGTTGAGCCGATCTGGGGCGACATTTTCCTGCGCATGCCGGACGTGCAGCCGATCACAAACGGTTCGTCCGTCACAAGCGGCACGATCGGGCAGGACACCGCGCTGCCCGACGAAACGACCGTCACAACCACCGCAACCACAGCGACGGCAACGATAACGGCTTCTTCCCCATCGACCGCCACGGATGCGACAACGACCGTTCCCACCACCACGAAAACGACCGCAGCGACAACTGCCGCCGCGACGGAGACGGTTACCGCGCCGACAGAATGACCCCTATAAGTCACAACCTCCGGCTAAGCCGGAGGCTTGAATAAGCCCTAGAAGGGCATT
>ERZ791927.590-NODE-590-length-35526-cov-4.414508_pt1 | contig 35526 bp, 61 predicted proteins | sample MGYA00510130_ERZ791927 | MGnify/ENA primary metagenome ERZ791927 (study PRJEB30046, sample SAMN00792055) | human gut metagenome | study: EMG produced TPA metagenomics assembly of the A metagenome-wide association study of gut microbiota in type 2...
TCCTCCTCTACGCTCCAATCCAACGCTTGACCGCAGCTGTAACAATAATTTCCCTTTACGCACACAAAGATCTCGCAATCGTAAAGTTTAGCCACAAGCTGGCCGCAATTAGGACAATAACATTCTTGCATTCCGGGAATGTTGCCGACGCTTTCAAGGACCTTAATTTTTTTTGGCATCTGCTTCTCGAGCGCAGCAATCGCACACTCTTCCTCCATGAGTTGCACTTCGTTTCTCCTGTGCTTAAAATAGAAAAGCGCTTGCTCAAATTTCATTTGTCTTTCTCCTTTCAGTCACTTTAGATATTCTGGTGTTTCAAATCGGACTTGCCGTGGATCGTCTCCGACCCACCACATCATCACATCTTCTGGGCTTTCCCAATCGATATTAACAAGCCCTGCTGCTTCTCGCGCTTTAAGCATTCGACCGAATGCCCTTAAATAGTTATCGCGGTACTTGGGATAACAGAGAAAATCCTTTTTCATTCCATTTCCGCCCTGCATTGGACAACCAATGCAGCCAATCCTTTTGTTTCCGCATTGATATAGCGGATTCGACTTACAGCCATAATGCCCAAGGAATGCCCAAACATCATCGTCTGTCCAATCAACAATGGGATTAACCATCGTTGATGTCGTTCTATAGCAGTGTTCAACCAACCTGCGGCTTTCATCGTTATCCGTGTTTAGAACAATCCCTCCCTTTTGACTCACTTCATACTCCGCTTGCAGATCCTCAGCCAGAGCCATTGTTGATTTCGGCTTGCCAATTATCTTGACAACGCCACCATTTTGCCTCCTCGCCAAAGACTCCGCCCAGCGTACACCTGTTATTTTTATTTGGCCTTTTCCGCCTCTCTCTTTGAGTTCTGAACAACAGTAGCGAGAAATTCTTGTTGGTGGATATTTTTTATTCTCGATCAATCTCCACATTGACAGCTTCGGACGATCAATAATTACATCATGAACGGATTTTATATATTGGACAGTCTCCGGAGCGTCAACGGTGGTCAAATTGTGATGAATTTCGTGTTTCACCCCTGCCAAGGCGGCGAGAATGCGAATGCAGTCGCTATCTTTTCCTCCGCTGTAACAAAGATAGTAAGGTTTCTCACTTGGCTCAAACGCACGCAACCTCTCAATCGCTATCTTTTCTTTTTGTCTGTCCATTTTTTCTCCCGTTCATTTTTTCTGCGGACTGAATCCGCTCATGGATTTCCTCGATGGACTCTGTAACCATGACATGGTCATCGCAGTTATCGAAATAGACAGCGTTAGTTCCCTGTCCGCCAATTACAACAGAGACAAGGTTTAGATTTATAAGTACCTGTCCGGAATCCGGACCTGTGAGACAAATGAACATTGTTATATCTCCTTTCCGTTATCGCAACCATACTTCCTTCCGCTCATCATCTTGTCACGAGCCCGTCAGTGTCTTTCCAAATCAGACGCTGGCCGCAATGCGTGCAAAACTCGGTGTGCTCGACTGTTCCAAAGCAAGTTGGGCAAGAATTTACATTCACTTCTTCGTGGTGGCCGTTGGTCGTGAACACTGGTACAGTAAATTCTAAAACCCTCTCGGGTCTTTGCTTTTTTACGATTTCAGTTGCGCACGCGATCGCGTCGGCGTTATCTGCACTTAGTCTTTTTCTAATGTCATTCAGCTGATGAATGAGTTTTTCAACATCCATGATTAGTCCTCCTTAAAATGTTTTGTGAAATTTTCTTTTGCCTCTCTATAAAGTACTTCTTTAATCAACTTCGGCGCTGTCCTGGCAGTGCAGAAAAGAACAACACAGTTATACCGAGCCATCCAAGCTGTCAAGCTGGCCACCAGGCACTGCGGCAGAACCCTTGATCTGTAATGTCCGGCGTATGCCGCCTCCCAGCTTTCGCCTTCGATCAGCAGGTAAACTTTGAACCCAGCTGCCATTGCTCTCTCAAACTCCCGAACGAACCGGTCACGGTGCTGAAAGAAGTTTCCGCAGATTTCGGTCAACGACATTTTGCGTTCAACCACGGCGGGGCAAATCCACTTGCCAAATCCTGGTATATTGAATTCCGCTCCGTAGTCGCCAAAGTCAAGTTTGTCCTGGCGGTACGGAACGCCAAACGCTTCCCATCTCTTGACGGCTTCCGCTGTTCTGTGCTCTCTCGTGTCAACAATGATTTGCATTGTGTCCAGCACCGCCTCGATTTCCGACTGCCGCATCAGAACGGCAGGTCGTCATCGTCTCCGTCGTCGATGACTTCAAAATCTGCGTTGCCGTCAACGGCAGCCGGCTTTTGACTTGCAGGAAGCGGCTTTGCCTTTGGCGTCTTGAACTTGCCGTCTTGAACATCCTGCACTGACAGAATGGAGCACGCCTCGGTCGTCCAGCCAGTGTTGCCGTTGTATGCCCATTCTCTCTCACGGAACAGAACGCCAACGCGCTTGCCTTTGAGTGCCGCTTCGTCCCAGTCCCAGTGGTAGCCGTCGTTGCTCTCCTCCAAGCAAGCAATCAAGTTTCCGAACTTCTTTAGCTGGCTTTCGTACCATTGATTGGACTTGTCCGGAACAGTCACGCGGATGTTGCCCTTCCACTTCTTATCCTCAAACGGCGAATTTTTGAATTGTTGACGGAAGAAGTCTTTATACTCGCCCTCGTCGATATCGAAAGAGACGACCAGTACCTCTCCCCAATCGTATGTCTTGATGAGTGCGTTTACAATCTTCGCCACATATCCGCCAGCGGGCAGCGGGTCGGATGACAACCCTGTTTTCTTTGCTTCAAAATCAAACTTTTTCATTTTTTTGCTCCTTTTCGTTCTTGAAATTCAGCGGGCAATCATACCCGATATAGCGCTCCGGAAACTGCACCGGACGCTGATTAAGTTGGCAGTATCTCTTGCTGCTTGAAAGGTACGGACACTGTACACAGCACACGAAGCTGCGCCCTTGCCAGTCTACTGGAAAGTGTACCACGACTGTTGCTGTTCCGTCAATAAACGATTTAACTCCGTTCAGCTTTTCATTGCTCATCACTTGCACCGCCAATGTCGTAATATTCACGGATAACGCTGTCAACCGCCTTGAGATCGTTGTCGATCAAGTCTTGATCAAACATACCCAGCGGGCTCTTGACGGTGTCTTGGCCGTTGTTGTGCGTTTGGAAGCAGTACCGGCCATCTTGCACAACAGTTTTCAAGACGATTGTAAAACGCCCCTCCAGCGTGACATAATTGTCAAGCATTTTCCCGATTGTCTTAAAGTGCTCCCGGCCATCGTCCATTTGGTCGCTGTGCCCCAAGAAGTAGACAATTTTGTCGTCCGGCAGCTTGGCGGCAAACTCCACCAAATGATTAAACGAAAGAGCCATATCGGTGAACTTTTGATAACCTGTCACCTTGGCATTGCGCATAAACTCATTGACCATCAAGTAGGTGGCGTCGTCTATCACTACAGACTGCTGCGGTGCTGCCGCAATCGCTTTCTCGATCTTGGCATAATTGTCGCTATTGTATGTTTTTAGCTTGTTTTTGAACGGCAGCGGCTTCCCGCTCACATTTACGATTGCCACATCATCCGTGGCAAAATTCCGCAAGCTGGTGGACTTGCCTGTGCCGCTTTGGCCGTAAACCATTACGATAATTGCCATTTTTTATTCTCCTTTCTCTTTGCCCGCTGCCGCGAGCAGAACCATACGAACGTAAGCTGACATCGTCAGCCCACGCAGGCCAGCAGCCTGCCGGATTTGTTCTTTTTCGCCGTCGGTCATTTTGACCAGCAGCAAATTGTCCCTGGTTGTCGTGTTGCTCATCTCTCACCCTCCTTTCTGTCGTGTTCAATGAAGCGTTCGCAGAACCAGTCCTCGTCCGCTTCTATCACCGGCGAAAGATCAACCGTGCCGGCTTCAACAGCCTTTCGGATTTCTCTCTCGCAGATTTCCTCGATTTCGTCCGGATCTAACATTGAAACGGCCAACGCGGATAGCTGGACGCTCTCCTTTTCGCTTCCGACGATCTCCTTTACAGTGTCGAACTGCCAAGCAACCTCGCTCAAACAGTCGGAGCACACGCCGTGTGGCATATCTTCTTGGTAATGTTCCTTACCGCATATCTGGCAAACCATCTTGTCGTCGTCCATAGCTTCAGCGCAGCCATCGCATACGCCGCCGCTGATCTCCCAGCCGTCGAAAGTCCTTCCGCAAATTGTACACCTGTTCATTTTTTTGTTCTCCTTTCCTGCCGGGTTTTACTCCCGCCCGGCGTGGGCTTATCTTATTTTCCATCCCATCGGCTGCCATCGTCATCATTGACTATCAGCACACGGCAACATTTGTTCACCAACCTATCGGCGATATAAACCACGCTGTCGGCTGTGCAACTGCATTTTTTGATCTCTTTTGCAATATACGCCAACGCCCTGGTGTCAAAGCCGTTAAAATTCATCCATGCAACTGCTTGCCAAAGGTTATCTATCTGCTCGCTATTGCAATCCGTCAGCCAGCCGTTGGTGGCTATTTCTTCTTTTAGTTGATCAACAAGCAGGAGCCTGTGTTCTTTAAGCGCCATTTTGTCGTCCTCCTTTTTAGTCATTCAAAATAAGTGGTGCAACATTCTGCGTTCAGCACAAACATAATTCCACGAATATCGTATTCCGTGTCGCTATGCTTTTTGATTTTGTTAGCGATAAATGCAAGTCTACCTGTGTCAATATTTCGGTCTTCATAAGAAATACCGTACACATACTCAAACAATGAATCATAATCATTTGTATCACCGCAAGTGAACCAACCATGATCAATGCAAGCCCGCCTTACTCTTTCGCCGGAAATTCGTCTAATTTCTTTCATATATGTTCTCCTTTCGTCTGGAAGTTGCTCTCCCTTTGACATTTACTATATTACACCATAAAAGCGGAAAAGTCAATACCTTTTTTATATTTTTTTTATATTTCTTTTATACAATCGGTATAAAACTTGCGTGATATGCTCGTGGCAATACAAACTGTAAAATTCTAAAATAGAGATAGAAACGGAGGGAACGGTCAATGTACAACACATTCAACGGCTATATGCAGGGCGTGCAGCCCTATGGGAACCCATACGCTGACAGGCTTGCGGCAATGCAACAAAGCCAAGCAATGCAACAGCGTTGTGATGTAGTCACTGTCAACGGAGAGAACGGAGCGCAAGCCTACCCGCTGGCGCCGAACAGCAGCGCCTTACTGCTGGACGAAAGCCAGCCACTTGTGTGGCTCGTTAAGACCGACGGCGCAGGATATAAGACTGTGTCGGCATTCAACATTACTCCACACGAACAGGCACAACAGCCTACCAACGCAGACCTTGAACAGCGCATAGCGAGATTGGAGGAGATCATCAATGCGCAATCCGATACTGGACGCAATGCGAAAGCCAAACAGCGGGCAACAGCCGCAGAACCTGCCACCAAATAACGGCGGGAATTTCTTACAGCAGCTGGCGGAGTTCCGCAAAGCCCTTGGCGGGAAAGACCCGCAAGCTATCGTGCAGAATTTGCTCAACACTGGGCAGATGAGTCAACAGCAATTCCAGCAGTTGAAAGCACAAGCTGAGCAAATCCAATCAATGCTTAAATAAGGCGGCGCGCAGCCTTGTTTATAAAAAAATCTAACGAAAGGACAAACAAAAAATGGATAACTATTCACTTTCCGACCTGCGGGCAGCCGTAGGTGACGACAATGGCGCATTTGGCGGCAACGGCGCTTGGTGGGTAATCCTGCTCTTCCTGTTTTGGGGCTTCAACGGAAACGGCTGGAACCGACAGGGCGAGTTTGGCCAGTACGCAACCGCTGCAAGCCAGCAGGAGATCCTGTTCGGCCAGCAGTTCGGCCAGATCAACGACCGGCTGACCAACATCGGCAATGGCCTTTGCGACAGCACCTTTGCGCTGAACAACAGCATTTTGACCGAGGGTCGAGCAATTCAAAACCAGCTGGCAGACTGCTGCTGCAAGAACCAGCTTGCGACGGCCAATCTGTCTGCGCAGATGAACCAAAACGCTTGCGACATCACCACGGCCATTCACGCAGAGGGCGAAGCCACCCGGCAGCTGATCCAAACGAACGAGATCCAGGCTTTGCGTGACAAGGTGACCAGCCTCGAGATGGACAGCCGTTTCTGCGGCGTTGTTCGCTACCCGACGAGTTACGCATACAATGCTGGCCCGTCTCCGTTCTGCGGCTGCAATAGCTGCTGCAACATTTAAACACACGCCACCACGGCGAGGATTTCAACCGGCGGGGGCGGCAGAAGCTGCTCCCGCTAATCTTTTACGAAAGGGAAAACAAAAATGTCAAAATCTGCAATTTATGCAACAAACACAACCGAACCCACAATCACGGCCGGCAGCGTTATTCCTGTCGGAGTGACCTCCCGACGCTTTGGCTGCAACATCCGGCAGGACGGAAACACAATTACGCTTTGTGGCAGCGGATATTACAAGGTGACTGCAGTGGCCACCGTTACGCCTGCTGCTGCTGGCACTGTTTCTTTGACCGCCCAAAAGGACGGCGTGGCCGTTATCGGCGCAACTTCAAGCGCCACCACAGCGGCCGTGAACGAAACCGTCACGCTTACAGTTAGCGCAATTCTCCGCAATGCTTGCGGCTGTGACAGTTCAATCCTGTCCTTTGTGCTTGGCGACTCTGCGGCAGTTGTCAACAATCTGTCCGTGACAGTCGAGAAACTGTAAAGGCGGCCGCCTATGACTGCAAACGATATTTTCGGGCGTATCAACGCCCACCAAATCGAGGGAGTAATGCTTCACAGCCAGCTGGCTGAATATTTTGGCTTTTTGAATTTGTGCGGCTATCAGCGCCAGCAAGAATGCCAGGCGATGTCCGAATTTTTTGAACATCAAAAAACTGCCATGTATTTCGTCTCGCGTTTCAACCAGCTGCTGCCGGAAGCAGAATCCAAAGACCCGGAGATCATCCCGGAAGCGTGGCGGAAGTACACCCGCCAGCAGGTGGACGCTGGAACCAAACGCAAAGCAGTACGCGACGCATTCTCGCGGTGGCACTCTTGGGAAACCGAAACCAAGAAGCTGTACGAACAGGCATACGTCGAATTGCACGAACTTGGCGAGGTTGCTGCGGCTTGCGAAGTCAAGCGACTTGTTGAGTCGGTAGCTTGCGAACTGGAGCGCGTCGAAAGACAACAGATCACGCTGGAGTGCTTAGATTACGATCTTTCTGCGATCTGCGCAGAGCAAGACAGATTGCTTGAAAGATATTCTCCGCATTACGGAATTGTAACGGATTAAAAGAAAATGGCGGAGCCTTCGCTCTGCCCTTGTTCTCAATATTCTCGCTGCACATTGACCAGCTTGCCGTGTTTTGCTTCTGCGTGTTGTAATTCGACTTTATCGAACCCAGCACACCAGCAACGATACCCGTCGGAGAAAGTGTACACGAACACAACCTCTTTGTTCATTTTCTCACCCCCTCTATATGAAAGGAAAAACTATGATTTCATTGGATATACTCAATCAAGATATACTCGACTTGGAGCGCAACCACGACACGACATGGGCGACGGTTGAACGCCTTGCCTGGCTCTATATCGTCCGTGACCACCTTACTGGCAGTACCAGCAAGTCCGCCAAGCCAGTGAGCACTGACTGCTCCAGCGACTTCTTGGATGCTGCTGACGGCTTGGACACCTGCCAAGTGCTCAGCCTTATGGACGAATTAATGGACACGCTCCAGGTGATCTCTCCAGCACTCTATCACTCTGCAATGCTACGGCTGGACGCATTGGAACCGTCCTCGTCCTTGCCAAGTGAGCAAGCGAGCAAATAGGTTTGCTGAAAGTCTGTAATCCGGGCGACTGGCTGCTGCTGGTCGTCTTTTTTGCGCCCATCGTCCTCACAGCCGTCTACGGCCAGCATAACGCCCGCTAAGACGGTTAAACCGCCAAAGACTATAAACGGTATAGGCAGCCACCAAAACCGCTCCGAAACCAAGCAGAAGCCCACACAGGCCACTGCACAGCCAAGCCACCGCAGCACGGCGGATATTACATTTCTCATTGTTTCTTCGCCTCTCTTTTCAAGTGTTCCGCAAGTTCAATCAGCCGCTTGGCTTCTTTCCGCCTGCCGTCCAGCTTTAACCAAATTTTGTCCGGCGTGAATTCCGACGCACCCTTGATATGTAATGCGTTCAAGAATGACAACTCCGTGCGGCTCTCTCCGTGTCGGCGGCAAATGTAAAAATGCCGCTCTCCGTCTAACAGGTGTTGCAGCAGCACCGCCATATATCGGCTGTACTCCGGCAGCACTCTCTTGCTTTTGCCGAACAGCTTTGGCGAATAGCCGCCAAGGTGCCAGTAGATCGTATTGTGAATGTCCATAGCGTTATCCAGCCATTTTCTTTAAATCGTCGTAGCCCTCAATGCAGCGCTCCGGGTCTCTCGGATCGTAGTCCATCTTGCGCAATTCAATGCGACGGTTCTTCATGTTGTGCCGGTTCTCAAAACACAGCCGCTCAAATGCCTCCAGCGCCTCCGGCTCATTATCACCAATCCAAAGCAGATCCTCGTCTCCTGGCTCGCCATTCTTGCGGATGTCAATGTCCACCACGCTGTACAAGGTGCCCTCGTATGCAACCTCGTAAGCCCATTTTTTGAATGTGCCTGCCTTTTCGTCCCGCTCCTCGTAATGCTCAATGGCAGCGAGCGCTGTCTCCAGGCTCTCAAAGCGGTCGATCTCTTTCTTGTCTTTTGCAGTTCTCACGATGTATGCGTTCATAACTTTCTCCTTTCGCGTTTTTGCTCGCCAGCTTATTGTATGGGCTGGGGCTGATTTGCTCAACCCCGGCAGAAGCATTCAAGCCGTTAGGCCGTAAGCGTAATTAACGAACACAAAGGTGTTGCCGCCGCTCAAAATCTCTCCGGTGACCTCGTCACGCTCGTAGCTTTCATAGCCTTTTGTGAGTTGCTCAATTTCTTTGATGTCAATGGCCAAGTCTTTGATTGTCAGCCAAATGGCATATCCATCATACCGAACGCCAACCTTGCGGTTGCTATATCCGTGTTCTTTCAGCACTTGTCTAATTGCTGCAATTCTTTCACGATCCGTCATTTTTTGTTCTCCTTTCAACTTCGGCCGGGGTTCCTTTCCCCTTCCCTGTGATTATATATTACCACAACAGACGGCAAAAGTCAATACTTTTTTTATACTTTTTCAATACTTTTTCTATTTTTTTTTGACTTTCCAAAAATCTCGTTGTAAAATAAAAGCGATTAGGCCACCCGCACCTCTGCCAGTGATCCACGGCAAGTGTCCCAGCGGTGGCTTTTTTGGCATAAAGAAAACACCCAGCCAGTTGACTGGGTGCTTTCTTCTGCTCGTCACATTCTTGAAAGGAGAAAAGAATATGCTCGTCGGGTTGCTGTCCGACTTGTTGATAGTTACCCGCTGCCTGGTGGGCGTGGAGTGAATACCCGGCCAGGAAGATACACGGCGCTTCGGGTGGCCGCCCTACCAACAACATCATTATAACCGATTGCAGCGGTCTTGTCAACGGCAGGCTTCAAATGTGGCGCAAAATTTTTCTTTCGCACTTGTAGACGATGTTTTGCGCGTGTCGGACAGAAATATCGAACTCTTCCGCCAGCGGTTCAAAACAAACCCCGTCAAGCCACCAGCGCTTGAATATTCGGCGGTGCTGTTCATTGAAGATGTACTGCTCGATCAGGTGCTCCCACTGTTCTCTTGACAGATCTGCCACATCGTCCGCCCTCATCTGCTCCACCTCATCTTGACCTCACCCGCCCGCTGCCTTTGCAAGTCGGGCATTTTTTGTAGCCTGAATTCCCGCCTGTCTTTCGCACTCTTCTGCGCGTGACAGTTCTAACCGTTTGTCGTGCCAACGAGATCACCACCCACAAAATTGTTGTCGCCACCGCCTGCTGTGTCTTGCGTTACGGTTTGATCGGTCGTCACATCCTCAAACTGGCTCTCGTAACACAGCCACGCAATGTTTGACACAATTAGCGCAAGAATCAAAAAAACGATAATTAAAGCGAGCCGCCGAATGTTACGCTCCGCTCTGGCAGACACAGCTTCAAATGCTGCATAAGGTACGCTGGCTGACACTTGGCAGCCGTCGCACTGTTTGTTGTTGTCCATCGCAATTCCTTTCTATCCGTGTATAATGATTGACACAACCGATGTTACAAGCGTCCCGACGACGCTGGTGGTGATTATCCATAGCAGCTTATCATACGAAGCAAGCCGCTGGAGCAGCAATTCAATGCGCTTGTCGTCGTTCGTGAATTTATTGCTGACTGCTCTGTGTCTTTCGTCGCAAGTCGCTTGGCGGACATATCTGCCGTCGAATTCATCCCGCATTGCATCGAAATCGTCTCTGTTCATTCCCACCGATCTCCACCCCTTTCTTATTTAATGAATAAGGTGTTGTCGGATTTTTCCCAAATGCAAATCCAACCGCTGGGTATTTTAGCCCACAGGTTGCCCGATTTCGCCTTTTTGACTTCAAGCAAGGAAACTATCGTCCCTTTTTTCAAAAACGCAAATGCGGACCTCTTGGCTGTTGTAGCGTGCTTCTGTCCGTCCTCTGACAAGTCGCTGACCTTTTTGCGCCCGGTATCTGCGCCGCAACCTTTGTAAACTCCACGAACGGCGGTCAAAATGTGCTGGCCAAGGTGAACCACCGGAGCCACCGGCTTCGGCTTCTTGTGGTTTACATCGTTTACGCTGCACAGCGGTTTAACGCCTTTCGGTGCTGTGAACAGCCAAATGCTTCCAATGTCTGCCGCCAGCGCTGACGGCTGCACATAGACTTCTCGATCGTTCTTGACCTTTGTATAAGCCTTTCTACGTGCCGTCAAGGTGAATTTCCCGTCGTACCAATACGGGTCGAGAACGATCAAATTGCCGGACTTGTCAATGCCGCCAACATAGATATAATGTCCGCTGTTGCTGAACAGCCGCTTACCGCCGCCGGTGACACAGATAATGGCGCGCCCACCGTTCCTCAAATGCTTTTTCAGCGTTTCGGTGCTCTTTGTCTGCTTGGCGGTAATGCCGTAAAACTTTTTGAAGTGTTCGGCAATTTTGGCCATATTCGTACCCTCTGCCGCTCTTGCGCCCATCTTGACACACTCGGCCGCCCATTTCTTTGTGTTCATCGTAGCGGGCACAACGCCAAAGTTTCGCAGAACCATCAAGCTGGCGCACACCCCACAGCCGCTGGTGTAAATACATCCGGAAGTGCCGTACTTATACGGATGACTCTTGCTGGCGTACCGAATGCCCTTGCAGGCCTCGGTTGTCTGCCGGCAATAATAAAGAAGTGTGCCCATCACTGCTCCCCCTCGTCTTCGGTGCCGCCCTCGGCCTTTTCAATCTTCAAAACCTCGTCTGCTTTGACAGCCGCAGCCGTAAAACTGTTGTTCTTCCACCAAGCCCACACAGCGGCAACGGTTGCCACCACGGCAGACACTCCGGTGTAGACCTCGTCGTCGCTGAACGGTAGCGGGTTCTTGCCGCAGGCATTCAGCACGGTGTTAAGCAGCGCCACGAACAGCACCACCGTTCTTGCGATTGTTTCTTTGTTTACTTTCATTTTTTTGACCGCCTTTCTTAGTTTTCGCTGCTTTCTTGCAGCTTGTTGATTTCTGCCCGGTATTCTGCCCGCTTTTGACGGATTGGCGCATATTCATCCTCAGACAAAGCGCCGTCCGTGTACTTCAAGCAGAGGTAGTCCGTCTCCTCCAGCTCAGACTTCAAAAACGCAATGCGGCTTTCTGTCTCAACATTCATTTTGCCACCCCCAATACTTCCACCTGGGTGCCCGCTCCGATCGTCTTGCCGTTCGTTGGGAACGACAACGCCTTAATGGCACCGTGATTTTCTATATCTCTCATAATGTTGAAGGTGATCCCGCTTGCATTCCATATTGCGTTTCCTGCCAGGACATTGGCCGCGTTGAAGTTACTGGATATGTTCGTCTTATTCGTTTGCACGCGCACCATGTTGCCGGTGATATCAACTTCCGCCACCGCAAGAGAGCCTTTCGCCGCGTCCGTCTCATACCGAAACACATTCGGCAGGAAGCACTTGGAGGTGTAGGAATTCAGATACATAGTGGTATCACCGGCCGCTGAATTAGAAGCACTGCCCGCCACCGCCATGCGCAGTCTGATCTTGCGACAGGGCTTGGTAAGGTTCCACTGCTGGTTGGCCGTGGTGTCCTCGTCAAAGGTCTTGGAGAACACAGGCTCCCAAACCTCTGCAGCAGGTGCAGACCCACTACCGCCAAACCACGGCAGATCGTTCCAAGCCGTCACGCCGTCTCCGACCTTTTCCTTCCCTTCGGTGCTGTCAATTCCTCGTTCGCCTTTATACAGCACAGGGTTGGCGGCTGCCCAGTTCTCGCTTGTGTCGATCCTGGTTGTGAATACGCTGTCTTTTAGATATACATTCATTTTTTAGTCCTCCCATTCTACGACTTCAACGATCAAGAGAGTGCTGTCTTTATATGAGACGATTGTCGTGTCCGGCTTTCCGACATAAGCAGCTTGCACCGTCTGCCCTTCGGTAACCGGTAAAATAATTTGCGAAGTCGAAATCGTTTCATAATTATCGACACGCTTTGTAATTGATCGGAGATGACGCGACCGAGTGCCGTCGGCATTGCTAATGAAAACATTGATTTCACATCGAGTCAGAGCCGTCGAATTCCACATGTACATTTGCGCCGACACCCGAACCTTTTTAACGCCTGCGCCGATAACAACGCCATTGTTGCCGAGTCTAAGACCCGATCCGTCGCTTCGCGTAGTTCCAGTGAACGGCAAAATAACCGGATTTTCGTATGTGCCCTCTTTCGTGATCTTCGTGTCACTTGACAAACACGCTTGCAAGTAAGACACGCCTTTGTGCGCTTCCAACTTGGCAACCCTTGCCGACTGGTCGTTGATCGCTTCGGTGATTGCGGCGTTTGCGACAGGGTTTTGGCTGCCCTCAGACAGAGCGCTGTCAAGAGTAAAAGCAACGCTGTCCTTGATTGCTCCACCAGCGTCAAACACGAAAGTGATGTCCTCGCCTGTAAGCATATTAGCCAGTGTTTCCAGCTGCTGTGCTTTTACATTCAACTTGATTGGTGACAATGCCATTTTCTGAATTCCTCCTTTATATTTTTATTTTACAATATTACTCTCGCAAAGTCAACCGCAACAGAAGTTCCGCGAGCCGCCAATGTTCTGCCGTCAACGATTGGAGTACCGTCCGTGCATTGCAGGCAGCCCCAGTAGCCGACATCAGTTGTCAGCATTTGGAACAGGTCTTCCAAGATTTGTAGCCAACGCCATACTCCGTCCTTGTCCACTCCCCAAGCGTCAACGCGACTGTCACTGCCGCCGAAATAAATGCTTTCGATTTTGGATGAGTTGAGCACCCGAATATCTTCCTCGACCCCGTCAAGAACAGCCTTTACATCCGCCAGCTGCGTCCCACCGTATGGCTGCGCCACTCCGTCAACTGTGCTTTGTGGCGGCTTCGTGATTGTTCCGACCTTGTATTTGTCTTTCGTTTGTAAATCAAACAACGCTTTGATGATCTGAGCATTTCGCCAAATGTCGTTGAGCACATTCTCCGTCAAAAAGTCGACAGGCTCATAATAGTTTTGATAGCCCTCGAGTGACCCAGCTGCGACAACGGTCACCTCGCAAACATCCGTGTACTCCTTTTCGTCGGCAGTCACCGTAACACCGATCTGAGCAACACCAGCAGCAACGGCTGTCACCACAGAGCCGTCAACAGTTACAACGCTTGGCACAAACGAGCGCAACTCGACATCGTAGCCATCACAGCCAATCGGCAGCACGGTATAGTCTGCCTGCCAAGTGTCTCCGACCCGCAGCGTTGTTTGCTTGATGTTGAAGCTGACACCCTCAACCGGAATTTTGACATTGACCCGAACCCTGAACTCCGGCACGCCGTAAACAGGCAGCGTGCTGTTCACAGACAGCCGCAAGTCTGCCGTGCCTTTTGCCTTACCGCGCACCAACACGGCTCCGTCTATATATTCAGCGCTGCAAACGCTGCTGTTTGTGTTACTTACGGTCAACGACTTATCCGTTGCATTGTCCGGATACAAAAAGTAGTCCACGCCCTCAACCAGCTTTGCGGTTTCACCAAGATTGACGGATATGTAGTCTTTTGTAAGTACAAAATCATTCACATAGACTTTCAAGGTTCTGAATGTTGCCTGCGACGACAGCGCCTGCATTCCGTTTTCAGCCTTGGTGATCCGAACCACCAGAGAATAAACTGTATCGATTTGCAAACCGCGAATATAGAAAAAAATGTTTGTCAATCCAGAATAATTCGCGGAAACGAAATCGCCGCCATTCAGTGAATATTCAACCAGCGATATATTTGTGCCGGTTTGAAACGAAACCCTCGCATAATCAAATCCAGCCAAAATTTGCACATTGCCGAGAAAAACTGGCTTTGCGACATCCGCTTTGTCCATCGCAGCAATGCCGTTGATCCTGCCGCCACCAATGAGCGTTGTGCCGGTCACCCAACCAATTTCTCCCTTGATCTCTGCCGCTTTGTAGCCGTCCGAGTCGTGCTCCACCAGCTGGTTGTACACTCCGAACAGTAAAACAGGCTTCCCACTACTCGTATCAACACTTGTGTCAGTCGCTTCGTGCTTTTTGCCGTCAATAGTCAAAATGGGTGCTTCATTCCATTGTCCAGCCGCACCGGTTCCGCCGCCTATGTACTGAATGTACATTTCTGCCGTGACCAGCGAGCTGTTGCTCATATTGTCAACGACAGACCGCCAATCAACCCACAGCTTGTAATCCGGAGTGTCGAACATTTCGCCGAGAATTCTACCAGCCGCCATTATATCGCCTCCACTTCATATACGCCTGTCAGCGTGTCGGTTACTTTGGTAATCACCATCACATCGCCCAAAATATTGTATGCCTTTCCAATTTTCGGTCGGTCAAGAGTGCTGAATGTGATTTTTGTGCGGCGGTTGTTCTGCGCCAGCAGTTCGTCGCAGATTGCCTGCGGGTCATCTGTGCAAATGTAGGTTTCGTAGCTGACATCGCTCGCCTCGTCGTTGTCCGCCAACTCGGCGCTTTTGGAAATGTACTCGACCGTGGTATCTTCGTATTTGTTCCCGACAATAACGATCTTATTGCTCGACTTGTTTACGACGACGCAATAATTTGCTTCTTTCTTTTCAAAAATTACATTCTTGCTCGGCGTTTCCGCAACCAGGTCGTCGCCGTCCGCATTGTGCCCAGTGACTTCATACGCTTTTAAGTTGGCGTGCGGGCTGCTGAATGTGATCTTGACCTTTTTGTTCTTCGCAATGTACCAGTGATACAACTCCTCGGTATCTTTGACTTGCGACAGCTTGTGCAGCTTTAGCGTGACGGACTTGACCAAATCCGTCTTGTCGTATTTTGGAGTTCCTACAATGTTTGCCGCCGTGTACTCTACCGCCGTCTCCTCCGGCTCTGTCGGAACAGGCTCAACTCGCAGCGTGTCCAAGCCGTCTTGATTGCTGAACCGCAGCCCGGAGCCTATCGCAATGTATTGTAGCGCTTCTCTGACAGAGCAAATAGGAATATAGCCGTCAATGTCCGGTTCTTTCCATTCGTCTATGCTTATGTCGTAGCCAAGCGGCTTGACCAACGCTCTAATGACCTGATTTGCACCGGCTCCAAAAAATCCGCCGAGGGTTTGTGCTTCAAAAATCGACACGACATTATATGCCTGTATCGTCGTCGTGTTGTCTCCGTTTTCCGCTCCCTGGTTGGCGAAAAAGCGCTCGATATTTTTGTAACCGACGCAGAAGTCAATCGTCTGTTTGTTCTGCACGAGATAATCGCCACGCTGCGGGTCAAGCACTGTCAAGTCCAGCGTGTCGTATTCCAACGACTTTGCCGTCAGCGAATACAACTTTGACACCGACGCAGATATAATGCTTTCGTCGCCAAATTCTCGAGCGGTGCCGAACTGAATGCCCCAAATGCCAATGAACGACAGCGGCTCCACCTGCTCAACAGTCAATGTAATGTTGTTTGCGTCCTCTATCACGAGTGGGAAAAACTCTTCTTTTTCGCTGCCGGTAAACTGCCCCGAAACCACCAAAGCGTTGTCCCGAAACGCCTCTATCTTCAGCGACTTGATCACATTTCGTGATTTTATAGTAAGCCCTGACATCGAGTAATAGCCTTTGAGCGATATTTCAAGCTTAAACGGAAAGTTTGACTCGCCATCTACGAAAAGTCCATTACTGTCGCTCCTGTGAGCTGTTATAACGCCTTGCGCAATTCCTGTTTGACCGAACAGCGCTACTTTTTCATTCAAATTGAATCCCTGCGGCTCAAAAGACCTAAAATCTTGATTGCCTGTTCCGCTGAAAACTTTGGAAACGCTGCCGCTGGCGGTGTCAAACCCCTTTTGCAAAGCGACTCTTACAATGTCAAATGTTGCCCCATTGACGGCGCTTGCGGAGAAGTCTAAATATTTGAAAAAACCATATTTGTTCTTACTCATCGCAAGTCACCCTTTCGAATGTAACAGACAGTGCCGTGCTGTAATAGCTGCCATCGTACAAGACGCCCTTAATGTTGTCGCCGGTCACAGTGACGGAATACTCCCCGGTATTTGTCCCGGTATTGCTGTCCGGTACCTCCAGCAAGACGCTGTCGGCGGTCATCAGCAGCGTTTTAAGCGCGTCATAAGCCACAAAGTCGTTATTGAAAAAGGTCACATCGTAGTTGGTGCGTTTACCCTTAATATCCCGGTGGCGGCGGCCGTCCATTGTGACGACGTCGTAATAATACTCGTAAGTCACCGACGGTTTGATAGTACCAACATTCTCGTAAGCGACACCGTTTATTTTAATCGCGATCATATCAGCCGACCTCCTTTGCTACGATTTTAAGAACAGGCAGCAGAGCACGAGCAAGTGCGTTCAAGCTGGCGTTCGGGTCAATGCCAAGCGTCACATTGACATTGCCAGCACCACCAACGCCACCAGCGCCGGAGCCTTTAATATTATAGCCCGCGCTGATTGTTTGCTCGCCAAAGTCAAAAGACTTCTGTATTTGCGACAGCACAAGCCACTCGTTCTCTTTAATGCCTTTAGCGAACAGTTTCATCATATCCGGAGCGTATGTGTGGAAATTCGACAACGGGCCTTTTTTCGGCTCGGAGAAGCCCAAAATGTCCCGGACTTTCTGCGCTGTGTTGCTTACTGTGCTTACAAGATTTCCCCACATTTCTTGAATGCCTGACACAAAATTGTCAATCATATCTCTACCCCAATCGCGGGCACCATCAACGGCTGCGCTAAATCCGTGGCCAACCTCGCTTATAATGTCCTTGCCTATACGGAACAGAGAAGATATAGACCCGGCGACGCCTCTTACGACTGACGTTATAATTTGCGGTGCTGCCTTTACAATCTTCGGAAGTGCTGCGACCAATCCTTGAGCAACGCTTACGATAATCGTTATGCCCATTTGCAGGATTTTTGGCAACATTGCATTCAGCGCAGTGATTAAGTTTCCGATGATGACCGGAGCCTGCTGCAAGAGAATCGGCAGTGCATTGATCAATCCGGTCGCCAACGCTGTGATCAGCGTAACGGCAGCGTTCAGCAAATTGTTCAACGTTTCGGGGTCTGTCAGCGTTGTTACAATCTGCAAAACGACATTAACGATCGTCGGCACGAGTTCCGGCAGCGCTTGGGCAATTCCGAGTGCCAACTGCGTGATGATGTTTAGCCCCATTTGTAGAATGGTCGGCAGCATTTCGATAAGTCCGGTTGCGAGAGTTGTAACAACACTGACCACTGCCGGAAGAAGCGCAGGCAAAGATTGATTTATACCGTCAACCAATGACTGAATAATGCCGAGAGCGGCTTCGCCCAATGACGGCAACACTGCCGTTATCAATTCTGGAATTTTTTCGGAAATCACAGGCGCCAGCTTCTCAATCAGCGATCCAACACCTTCAAGTGCTTGCTGCACCCTTGGCAGAATGTTGTTTGCCGCGGTCGCAACGCTGTCAACAAACTCGTTCACAAGCTTTTGGAAATCTTGATTGTCATCCGCCATTCCGGTCAGCAAGTTTTGCCACGCTGCCTTTGCCGAATTGACAGAACCCTCAATAGTTGTGGCCGCCTCGCGCTGCGTTGTGCCAGTGATGTCCATTTCCGTTTGGATAACATGTATTGCGTCGACGACATCGGCATAACTTGACAAATCATATTTTACACCGGATATTTTTTCCGCGTCTTGCAGAAGCCGAGCCATTTCCTCCTTTGTGCCGCCGTATCCCAACTTTAAGTTGTCGAGCATGGTATAGTTCTGCTTTGCAAAACCTTTATAGGCGTTCTCTACATCCACCATGTTCGAGCCCATTTTGTTGGCATTGTCCGACATATCGGTGATTGCCATGTTTGCTTTTTCGGCTGCTTTGTCGGTATCTCCTCCAACGGATTGCAGAAGTGACGCTGAGAAGCTTGTCGCCGTCTCCATATACTGGTTAGCCGACAGGCCCGCCGTCTTATATGCGTTTGCAGCGTACGCCTGCACCTTTTGCGACGACTTCTTGAACAGCGTGTCTACGCCGCCGACTAACTGTTCATAATTCGCATACGCTTCAGTCGACTGCTTCACGAGCGCTCCGGCAGCAGTCGCCGCAGCAGTAACGGCGGCACCCGCAACCTTGGCTGCCTTTCCAAGTCCACTCTTGATCTTGTCACCGACAGCGCCGACCTTGTCACTTGCCTGGTCATCAACTCCGATTTTGACGAATAATTCAAATAAATTCATCAGTCGTTATTCCTTTCTTCGGTCGTGTCTTTCAACTTGCCGAGAATTTGTTGTTTCACCTGCTCGGGTGTGCGTGTCTCCGGCGGCGGCGGGTTGATGATGTCCAAATACGATTTAGTCAAATAAGAACCGCCAGCCGACTTGGCCGTGTTTTCGGTCAAGATTTTTGCGCAATTCGTCAAATAAACACGAAAGGCCAGTTCTTCGGACTGCCGCTCGATAAGTAACGGCAGAGCGAGAACCAGCCCTTGTACTGTCAGTCTTGGAGCGTCAATCAACGCCCTTGTTACGCTTTTTCCGGAGACACGCACGATCTGAAAAAATCGATCAGGTCTTTGTCTTGTGCCATCTCTTTAATGGCGGTCATTGTCTTGATGATTTTCTGCTGCCGCACCTGCTCGAGTGTCAGCCCATTTACAGCTGCGACAATGCCGAACACATCGTCTTTGTGTTTTTTCAATATAAGCGGGATAAGTTCGGCGACTTTCTCACTCGCAATAGCGATCATCTCCGCTTTGGTGCGGTCGCCGTCCGTTCCCTCCAACTGCATACGCAGAGAAGCAAGCAATTCTTTGTCGCTCAAAATATTAAGCGCATAAATGCTGACTTCGCAAAGGACATCCGCTGCCCGCTCTGTTGTTAGTTCGGAAATTTTCATGTTTGTTTACCTCCTAAACAAAAAATCCTTATTTATTGGCCGCAGCGACCTTGCTCTGTGCGGCTTTGCTTGCGCCGGTTGAATAGAACACCATCGGCACGGTCTTTTGATCGGTGATAGACACATGGCCGGTCAACTCCACAGAGATCTGCCCCTTGCCGTTCTTGGTCGTCTGCAAGGAAAAGCCGCCAGTGGACAATGCATTCTTAAGCTGAATAGCAACCAAGCCGCCGTCTGCCTTGTCGCCAACCCACCAAAGGTCAGAAAAGTCGGATTGTGCAATGTCTGCCCGGGGTGTGATCTTCGTTGTGTCAACCTTGTCAACATCGGCAGAACCAAGCGCAAGTCGGATTGCTTCCGGGCTTGTGCCCAAGGCGGTGAACGCCATCTTGCACTCCCAGCTGTCCAGGTGCTTCAACTCTTTCATACCGTTCGGGCAGTTGTCCACATCCTCGCCGAAGTCGGAATAAGACGGAACACAGGTAGCGTTAATTCCGCCGGTGGTGGCGCAAATAATATCCTCATCCGCCGGTTCAGTCGTTGTGCCGGGTGTAAACTTCTTCAGCAAAACGCCCGCATCAAGCTGCAGGTCATCAAAAGTGCTTTCGGGAATAACTGCAAATTTACCCATTTCATAAATCCTTTCTTAATTTTTTGTTAGATATTCGGCGGTGACATTGATTATCTTCCGCCGTATCTGGTCGTCGTCCGGGTCGGACATGTTCTGCGCAAACGGCGTGCCGCGCTTTAGCCATACATAGCCATCAGCAGCGGGAATGACTAATCCGTCAAAGCCCAGCGCCTCACTCATCTTGTCGGCCATCGCATTGCACGGCTTCCAAGTCGTTCCACTGTACCACAGCGAAACGGAAATGCTGGTATCGCCGCTTCCATCAGCGTGGAAGCTGTCCGTCACAAGCGCATAAGTTAGATACGGCAGTGCTGCGCCCTGCGGCACCGTCGTTTCCTCATACGCTGGCAGAAAGCGCTCAAAAAACGCCTGCATTGCTGCCGCTTTGGTCTGCGCCATTTGCTTTGCCCTCCCCTTTGGACTTTACTACAAAACTACAAAAACTACAACAAAACAAGGTTCTGTATTTAATATATTTCAATATATATGCCCCTTTTTATATCACTCTCTAAAACTTTGTAGAGTTTGTAGTGAGTATATAAAAAGTACCTTGTTTTTGGCTCAACGGCGCCATTTTTGGCGGACTACAAAACTCCACTACAACGCCATCTACAATGCTACATTCTCACCCACTGACGGCTTGTCTTAACCGCCAACGCTGGGCGTGAACTCCTCCGCAGTCACCTGGAACACTTGGAAGCTGGCGGATTTTGGCGTCATTTTGTCGTCGCCGTCGGAAGTCACACGGAACACTTTGCCGTCCGACAGCCGCTTGAACACATCGTAATATTCAATCCGTGTGCCAATCGGTACAGTGACGGTATACAGACTTGTGACGCCTGCCTTTTCCGCCGTGCGTGCTTCCATCGAACTATCGAAAGTGATTGCCGCCTTGAACGGTGCGCCATCCACCCAGCTGGTGGTATATCCGCCCTCGCCGTCCGGCTTGTCAATCTTACGTACAAAGACGCACTCTGTCATTGCTTGTGCCAAAAGGCTCATTGTAGTTTCCTCCATTCGTTTAGGCGTGAACGAAAGACGGCAGGCCAGTCAAGCGCAGCGCCGTTTGTGTCCGTTCCTCGGCTATATGAGTAGCCGCCAAAACTTTCGCTCACAAACGCGCCGGGCTTGCCCGCCTCACTCTCACAAAACGCCTTGATTTCCCTTGATAAGTCCACCAGTTTAGGAGGTATCGCCAGTGCCCATATCGCCCCGCTGAAAGCCTCATCGGTCAAATCCGAGTCCGCCTCTGCATACCTATGAACGCCATCGTTAAAGACGCTCCCCACGATGCGGAAGTATTGCCCTTCCAGCAAAAAGTCCAGCGGCGTGATCTTGCCGCCTTCAATTGTAAACTCCCCCTTGTGAATGCCGTTCGGCACTAAGAAGTAGTTGTGCAACTTTGCACAAATCTCTGTCAGCATAGTCACGCCGCCTTCCTTGTCTTAGGTCTTAATTCGGTTTTGTCGCGCTTAGAATGTGCACTTCAAGCCTGCCAGGCGCTTAGCGTCAACAACCTTTGCGCCATATACATGCAGACCCTTAACAGCGTCAGCAAAGCGCTTCTCGGGTCGATAGGCCTCGGTGCTAACAATCTGCTCGGCATAGGTGCACGCACCCTCGTCACCAGCGGTGACTGTAAAGGTCGTGGTGCCGGTTACAGTTTTGCTAAAACAGTTGTTTGACATATAAATGTCAAAGCCAGCAGCGCGAGCGACAACGCCGTTCTGCAGCACATCCTCTGCCATAGAACCGCCGGTCTTAACGAAGCGGTCGTCCTGCAAGATGAGAGCAATCATCTCGGGAGGCGCCACCAGCCAACGGCCTACGGTCGGCACATTCGCCTTATCAAGCAGCAACTTCATTTTGACGACGTTCTCGTAAACATTTGCAGCGGTCAGCGCCACAGCGTCGGTAGCAACGAGGTTTCCGTTGCCAGCTGTGATAGAATCGGCCAGCTGCTTAGCCAGGTAAGCGTCAGCTGCGTCGTTCAAGCCATAAGCTGCGCGCTGCATTGCCTTATCCATCACATCACCGGCAGCCTGTGCAGCGTCCACATCGTCGACCTGGAAGTTGAAGTATTTGGCCTGGTCGATTGTTAGCGTTTGCTCGGTGGTGGCCAGTGCTTCCGGACCAGTGGTGAAGTCTGTGTTCTTGGTGTAGTTGCCGATGGTCACAGCGCCGATAGTGTTGATTTTAACGGTATCGCCCTGCTGCTTGATGTCGCCTTCGTAGTCACGATTGACCACGTTAGCGAACACGTGCGCCTTGTCAAGCGCGTTCAGCAGACGTGCGTCCCAAATTTGCGGGATAAAAGAAGAAATAGCCATCTTTTTTGCTCCTTTTTAAGTTTAGTTTGTCGATTTCAACGACTGTTTGATATTCTCCCAGTTGGCATTGATCTCGGCAGCGGACATTTTCTTCATATCATCGGCGGAAAAAACGGTCTTGTTCTGCGTATTCCCGGGCGGCGTTGAAGTGTTCGCGCCTCTCTGCCCCTCGGAAACGATGAAGTCAGCCCATTCGGTTTTGACGGCTTCTGTCAGCTTGTCAGCGCCCTTGATTTGGCCTTTTGCGTCAAGTTCGATACTGTCAATGTCCGACACTTTCAACACGCTGTCAATTCGTTTTTCGGAAACTCCTGCGGCCTGTAACATTTTACGGTAAGCCGTCGCCTTCGCCGTGTGTGCTTCCTTAACGCTTGCGGCCTGTTTGAATTCGTCAAACTCTTGCTTTAGATCGTCGTACTGCTTCTTGTAGCCGTCGTTATCCCCGGCTGCTTCAAGTTGCTTTTTCGTTTCGTCCAATTCCTTTTGGACGCCTGCCAATTCCTGCGCCTTGCCTTTCAAGGTGTCCCGCTCCTCTTTCAGTGCGTCCACCGTGTCGGCGTGGGCTTCGATGATTTGGTCAATCTGTTCCTCGCCAATGCCCATTGCTTTGAGCATTTTTCTTGTCAATGCCATAGAACCTTTGTCTCCTTTTCCTCGGCGGCTTTTCTCTGCCGTTAGATTTTTTGTTCTTGCCTTAATTATACAGCAAGCAGAATTTTTTGTCAACGATTATACAAAAAGTTAATGATTAAGCGTTTCGTAAACTGTCTTCTAACAACTTCTTGTACTCTTCCGCGTTTTGAGTTGCTGCATTTCGCAAATAATGAGCAGCCGCCATTTTTCGGGTGCCCTCCTCTACATACAGCGCATATTCAACATTTGTGCCAATATACGCCGCTTTGTTAGTGGTGGCGTGTGAAATGCTGTTCATAAGTCGCCCGGTGTCAACTCGTGGAAAGTCCCGCACATTCGTCTTTGCGTGCGTCTCCGCCGACGATCCGATAGCTTCAAGCCCGCGCTCGATAGCATTTTGTAGCGCCTCTTCAAATTCTTCCGTGTTGTCTTTTACTGTTACGCTTTCGCTCATTTTTTGCTTACCTCACTAAGCGGTTTGAAACCTACTATCTTGTAGCCAAGGGCGCAGCGGCAGTTGTATGTATTCGCTGGATCTGCTGCTGGGTCACCTGGGTACATTATAGAGCCGATAGAATTAACGAACGGCTTATCCTGCGGCACGGACTTCATATCGAGTTCGGCGTGCCAGTCTCTCGTCCTTGCGTCGTGCGCAGCAATCCACATTTTGTTGACCACAACGCCCTTTTCTTCCATCTCGCCGAGCATATCGATACGCCCTTTGTTTTCGGCACCGGTGACAGCCGTCCGCGCGGTTCTAACAGCGGCGTGCATATTCATTTGCTGCACCTTGGCAATGCGGCTTGCAATTTTTGGTATGCTCTCGCCCTGCAGAATCCCTTGCAAAACCTCGGAATTGATCTTTTTCATATTCCACCGGACATCCTTGGCCTTGTTCAGTTTTCGCAGCGGCAGCAGCGAGCGGTCTCCTCGCAAGATCAAGTTCTCGACAGTGTGAGCGTCCACCAGCGAAAAGGAAAAGCCCCGCAATTCTTGCTTGGCGGCTTTTCCTATCGCATTGTAATTCAAGGCGTAAACTTCCGGCAGCCTGCCGTTGGTGTATTCAAGCGCAATTTCATTAACATGGCTCAAATTCTCGGCTGTCTGTTCCGCAATGCTTTTGAACCGGTCGTTCTGCACAGTTGCTTCACGCTTAGCGAGTGACAACTCACGACCTGCCCGCTTGATTTCCGCCTTGTCGCCGGCTTCCTTGGCTGCTTCGTACTTCTCTTGCAAGCTGGTCAGTTTTGGCTCTGCTTCCGCCATATATGCGTCCCAGGCCTGCCGCACTTCGTCCTGCGTCTGCCGGTATATCCGCCGAATGCGGCGCTCCAGCGAAAGCAATAACTTGTCTGTTTCTCTATGAGCCTTGTCTGCCAACGCTGGATCCCCCTTCTTTTCTCTTTGGCGTTTTTGTGTTTACATCCGTTGAACGATTTGTATTTATTCTGCGTTTTTTTCTTTTATTTTCTTGGTGATCTTGTCAAGCAGCGCTTGCAATTCCTCATCCGTCAAGGCGTCCAAGTCGTCATCCTGCCCGCTTCCGGTCGGCTCATTTCCTTGCTGGCCTACATCCGGCTCCGCCTGCTGCCCTGCCGGTTCTGCTCCATCAAGGGCGGGGTTGTCGTCAACCTCGATCCGGTCGCCCTCTTCGTCCCTTTTCTTTTTGATTATGTCATCCACCTGGTCACCAATGCCAAGCAAGAAGCAGACTTGCTCGGTGATCGTCTCATCGTCTAAATACTCGGCAGCGGAAAGAACCATCTGCATTTCCTCTGATTGATTTACAATCTTTGACCGCTTAAAGCTGACACTGTCGGTGATTTCCGCAAGCTGCAAAATCTTTTCTACGAAGTTTGTCACGCAATACTCAAACATATCCGTTTTGCTATCAAGCGGTTGATACGCCGCCCGAATTTCCGTGGCAGTTTTCGAGTTGGCCGAAAGGTCGAGAACATTCAAGCACATGAAGTCCTCGTACAACCGCGCTTTGATTGTATCAATCGCAGCGTCGGACGCACTGATCGGGGCTTCCACCGTGTGGGCTTCAACTTGTGCACCATCATCGTCGATATGCGCGACGTGCATTGTCCGCAACCGCTCCAAGAACCGCTGGTCGTCCTCGTCGTCCATTCCGCCGGCGTTCGTTATTGCCCAGTAAATCATATTGCCCTCGTCAACATTGTTCACAAGGTTGCTGTTGATAAGGTCGAATGCGTCGAGAGTACCCTGGCGACCAACCAACTCCGACTGCTTCTTGTCGTTGCCATAAAGCGGAATAATCGGGAATTCCGGGTAATTCTCAAAGTCGTAAATCTCTGTGCCGTCAGCGATAGAGTGCCGCACCTTCATCTTGTAAGCGGTCTTTGGCTGGATAATCAAGATTTTTTCGTTCGTGCCGGTCGGACTTAGGTACTCCGTGTAGCCGTCCACTTCATAAAGCGTTGCCCGCAGCGGCTTGTCGTCTGCAAGCTGCCAAAAGCGAATGCCAGCCCGCAGCGCTCCGCTCTCCTCATCGAACAGTGGGACAAACTCCGTCACATCAAACACATCAAGATGGTCAAGGTTCCAAAAGCCAAATGCCACGCCACCAATCAAAGCAGACTTGCCGATCTTCTGCAGCTGATAGTCGAAGTCATAAGACCCGCCGTGCAGTTCTCCCTGTCCGCCGCCCAGCTTCTCCTTTGTTTTCTTATCGCCAAAAATAGCGCCGTTGCCGAGCAGGTACTGGTTCTCCTGCGTGATTGCAAAGTTGAAAAAGTTGCTTGTAATCTTGTGATTTGGTGCCCATCTATCAACATGAGCGTCTCCTCGCAAGTCGTAAATCAGCTTTTCGTAGTGCATTATCGTCGGGTTCATTCCGCGATAATACTCCCACGCCCGGCAAGCCGTTCTGTAAAGCTGCCCGGACTTGTGCTGGCGAATAGCCGAAAGGACAAACGCCTGCCGTTTGCCCTCGAATGCTCCGCACGCTTCAAGGTCTTGGAAAGTAAAATAAATAGAAATTGTAACCACCCTTTCATCGTGTTTTTATTTAGCCGCGCCTAAAATAAGCTGGCTTTCTTTTTTGCCGATTTTCTTACGCAAAATCGTGTTTACAAAATAGCGAATATCATCCATCGCGTGGTCGTTCTCCTTGACCACTCGGTCGTCCCCTGCCTTGTCGTCCCAGCGATACAGTCCAAATTCGGCAATGCTGTCAACGCAAGAGCGATGAATTTGGATGTTGCCAGCGTGCAGATAAACAGACACACGGCGAATGCCGTCGAGGACTGTATTGTCAGCTTTAATGACATTGAATCCACGCTGCCGCAGCGCTGCGATAAATGAAGCCGCCGACGGGTCAACAACCACCTTGCGTATATTGTATCCGTCAGCAAGCTGCTCCACATCGTCGCAATACTGCTCGTCTGTCCTCTGTACAGCCTTTTGGCGGCCATTGTAGTAGAATTCCTTAACCCTTGTTGCCTTTGACCCTAAAACGCACCACAGGCCAGCAGAGAACGGATTTTGCGTACCGTAGTCGATTGAGATATAATACTCGCCATTCGTTGGCACTTCATCGGTTATATTGTCCTCGCCAAAGTCGTAGACCAAGCCCTCGGCAACGCACCATTCACCGAGAATGTACCGCCGATAGAACACCCCGGTGTACATTGTCTCATAGCGCTGCAAAATATGCTCCGTCAGAGCCGGATTGTCTCGCAACTCAAAGTGCAGCCGCAAAGCATTGTGCGACTCCGGTTGGCTCACCCATTCGGTGTAAAACCAATGCTGCGGACTGTCCGGGTTGCAGTTGAACCAAAACTTTGACCCATCAACAGAGCAGCGGGAGAGCGCCTGTTCAACAAACGACCGGGGCATTAGTGCCACCTCGTCAAGCAGAATGCCCGCCAGCGTTCGCCCTTGGATGAGCGTGAAGCTGCTTTCATCCTTGCCGCCAAATATTTCAAAATAATTCTCGACCTGGCCGCGCCGAACTACCAGCAGCTTGTCGCTCCGCCGCCACTGTATGTCCAGCCGTTCCCTCGGCTCGGTCATTCCAAGGTATGGCACGACTATGTTTTTTACGGCGCTGTCAACGGTCTTTCCGCAAATGCCAAACCGCTGCCGGTCATATCTCCGCATAGCGTCCTCAACGAACGCATACATCATCCAAACGGTCTTGCCGGAGCGGATAGCGCCGTCAGCAATCAAGGCGTCAAAGCGCGTGTAAGGAAACGCCAAGATTTGCAGCTGCTTATCACTTAATGCCGGCATTGCTTCCCTCGTTCTGTTCTATTGCTCTCGCGGTTTCTTTCAGTGCCAAGGTCAGCGGGTCATCTTCCCGCCTGTCAACCGCAACGGTGTACTCGCCTCGGTCACTTTGGCCAAGATACTGCTTGCCGAGCCAAATTGCCATATTTGCGTTCTTTTTCGCCAGCTGAAACTGGTTGCGGCGCAAGGATATTTTGCCAGTTCCTCGCTTTTCCCTGAAAACTTCCGAAAAATTCATCTCGTAAGTCCTTTTGCACCAAGATTCAAGCGTATCGGAACAAACGCCAAACCAGCCACAAATTTCTTCTTGTGTACACTGCAGGCCGCAGAGTTTTTCAAATTCGAATTGATTTATTGGCTTCAGAGGTCTTCCACCAGGCATTGGCCGATCACTTCCTTCCCAATTTCCATTAGCTTATATCTTTTTCCCACACATTGTTGCCACCAACATGTGTTTTTATCCAGCCGTGAAAAGCCAGCTTTTCGTCTGTACTTTCTGGATATAGATTAATAAGTCGTTCAAGTTTGTTGTTGTTCAATATCACAAACGGTTGTCCGCCGTCTGCTCTTTTGCAAGAAAATCCGAGTTTTTCATAAACGGCACCGGAGTTTATCGTTGCGTTTGAATAGCTATATATCTTTTTTGCCCCAATTTCACGCAATGAGTTTTCACAAACTGCTTGCAGTTTACTCGCACCGCCATACACCTGCGTGCCCTTCGATATAGACAATCTTACAAGTTCGTACTTTTTGTTTTTTCCTCGAACTGCGCCGGCCGAAATGTCATACAACATTACGGCAACAATTTCTCCGTTAAAAAGAAGGCCAAAACAAATAGCCTTGTTGCTTATCAGCGGAGCCGACTGTCTATGATTTCGGATAAAGAAGTCCTGCGCAAAATCAACAGGAACAGGAACGCAAACACACTTTGAAGCCCGAATTTTTCGCTCAATAATAGTTCCACTTTTATACGAAACTTGCGCAGCCGTTTCTTTTACAGCGTCAAGCGGAGAAATAAGGAATTTATCGTCGCTATCCTTTGTTTGTAAAATCCACTTTCCTATATTTTTGTATTCATATCCGACAATGCTTTGGTGCTTATTCTTTTCAACAAATTCCGCCGGATTTATTTTTACAAAATGCTCGACAGGGACACCGGATAGTTCGGATATTTGCGCAATTCTTTCGTCAAGAAGTTTGTCGTAAAACGACCACGCTTCACGGACTCTCTCGGTTATATCACGCATTGTCAATTACCCCGCTTAATGTTTGCAGCAAAGCCTCACCGCCGTTTTTTGTACAAAAAGCAACAATTTGTTCTGCTTGTTCTTCTGTCAACATCAGCTGCAAAAAGCACTCGGAGTTCATTCCAAAAGCGGACACGGAAAACACTCCAACCTTGCTTTGCGGAATTTCTTCAACAGCGCTCTCGCTCTCACTCTCATCTTGTTCTTTTTCTTCGTCAATTTGGAATCCAAAATCAAAATCGCTGAAATCAAGATCGGCAATTTCATCAGCCAACAGATCTAAATCCCAGTCGCTCTCGTTGCTTTTGTTATCTACAATTCGCAGTTTGCGGATTTGCTCGGGTGTCAAGTCATCAACGCAAACACACGGCACTTCTTTCAATCCGAGCTTTTTCGCTCCGAGCGCTCTGCAATGTCCGATCACAATCACGCCGTCCTTATCCACAACGATAGGCTGAACGAAGCCATACTGCCGAATACTCTCGGCCACATTGTCAATCTGCGTTTGGTCGTGCTTTTTCGCGTTTTTCTCATACGGTTTTATGCTGTTCAGTGCTCGCATTTCAACTTTCATTCAAACGCACCTCCTAAATCTAATTGTAGCAGAAAAGCCGCCAAAAATCAACGCTTTGGCGGCAAATGGTAAAATGCGCGATATAACTCCTCCGCTGTGTCCAGGTTCTTGTCGGTTGTGTAGGCTTCCGTTGCGGCAGTGATTCGTTCTTCCAGCGCCAGCGCTTCACGGCTCAAAAACTCTGCCTCCGACCGCAGCAGGGTGCAGTTGTACCGCAATGCTTCTTTCTGCCGTTTGGCTGTTTCCTTGTCCAACAGCCCAGCGCGGAATAGCTTATATATAGCCAACAGACCGATATACTCGGCACTGTCCGCTGCTGTTAGCCCTTTTGGTAAGATTTTGCCGTCAGCGGCGGCTTTTTCTAAACTCTTGTCCATTATCTCGTCCCTTTCTGCCGAACAACCTACAATGTAGTAGTTCGTTTGTAGCGACCCATTTTTGGCTTAACCACGCCAAATTTTAGACTTTTGAGCCGCTACAAACTACAAAAACTACGTTGTATGCTATAAATATATTTCTATTTTTACTTTTTTCCTTATTTTATATTATTCTCCCAAATAATGTAGTGTTTGTAGTGTTTATATATAGGATGTGGTTTTTTTGGCTTTGTTGCGCCAAATTTTCGCACTACAAAGTCTGACTACAAAGTGCACTACAACGCTACAAACACCACGAAAGCGGCGGATTTTCGGTTAAAATCCGATGATGTCGTCAAAGTCAATTTGATCGGAATTGTCCTCGTTCGCCCACCAACGCTGATTGCCATAAACCGGGAACTTCTTCGGGTAAGGCTGCTTGACCCACCCGGTCATTGACTGGAGTATCAGCCCGATCTCTTGGCTTTCCTTTTTGGTAGGCTTGGAATATTCACCCATTCGCAGGGCTTCCTGCCAAAGTTCAAGAACGCAAATCTCGGTCTTATTTTCCAAATAGTCCTCGATCATACCAACACGGAAGTCATCTTCTGTCGCTTCTGCCTGTTGCTTTCGGATGTCGTCAATCAGCGACCTGTCAGCATACGGAAGAAGCTTGCCCGCCTTGTACATCTCCAACGCTTCTGCCCAGCACTGGCGGATGTCTGCTTTGATTTGCTTTTCGTTGTCAAACAACTCATATCCGCTTTGCTTCACCCGCACCGGATAGAACCGTCGGTTGCCAGTCTTATCGGTCAAAAACTGCTCTTTGTTTGTCGTTCCTATGAATATACACTGACGAGGGTGGTCGGTCACTCGCTTGTCAAACGGCATACGGTAGCGGTCGTTCAACCGGGTAAGATAGGACTTGACGGCCTCCTGTTCCTTCGTTCGTGTCATTGCAAGCAGTTCTGACACTTCGCAAATCCACGCGCCCTCGATGGACTCAATGCCCCGCTGGCCGTCAAATTCGTTAACCTCCGTGAAATATTCGTCCGCCAAGGCAAGCCAACGAATTAGCGTTGACTTGCCCTCGCCCTGTTTGGTGCCGATCAGCACAGGCATATCGTCGAATTTGCAGCCGGGATTGTATAACCGGTGAATACCGCCGGCGAAGATCAAACGGCTGACCTCTCTTGTGTACGGCGTGTCCTCGCATTTCGTCCACTTTGCCAAAAAGCAGGAAATCCTTGGAACACCGTCCCATTCAAGATTGTCCACGATCTCGCGCACTGGGTGGTACTCGTGACGAGCAAGCACAATGCGCATTGCGTCCTCGCTTTTTTGCACGCTGTGAAAGCCGTACTTTTTCTCGATATACCGCCGCATTTCTGCGTCGTCTGCGTCCGTCCATCGTTCAGCAACGCCGTTGACAGTTTTCTCCGGACTGTATGTAAGAAGGTTGAACCTTATGCCGGAGAACCGAGGGTCACCCTCGAGCACTTTCACAAAGTTGTCAATCGACGCCACCGGCCTACCGTTTGCGTCAAAATCCAAGTCAACGCCGCAGCGCAGCTTTGCATTCGTCCGCTTGTACTCTTTGGCAAGGCTCTCATTGGCCTTGTTGAACGCTTTTAGAACGCTCTTGAACTCTTGCTGTATGCCGAACTCCTTGGCTTTAATCGCCATAAGCGCCGCCAGCCTTGCTTGGTCTTCCGGTCGCTCCTCACATAAGTCAAGCAGCAAATCGGTGTTGAGCAGCTGCTCCGGCGTTGCTATCACTTGTATCTGTTCATCTGTAAGCACTTCCTCGCCTCCTTAAATCGGCCTGTGTTAGCCTTTCGTCCGCCAAGCCTATCCGTTGTAGTGCTTCAACGAAAAGCGGGTTTAACGGCTCTGTGGTGTCCTGTGGCCGGTATTTGCGCAGCTGGTAGTCCAGCCTTGCCCACTCGTCAAACGCTGCCCAGTAGTCACGCTCCAGCCGCTCTTGCATTGCCTTTTCAGCTTTTCGCTTTTCCTTGCGCTCCCTGGTGGCTTGCTCCATCTTTCGCCGTTCTCTTACGGAAATTCGCTGTCCAATCGGCAGGCCAAGCGCAAAATCGTTGTTCAACTTTTCGCACGCTTTTAAGAAAGACAGACCGAAATATTTTTGGACGAAAGTCAAAATATCGCCGTTCTCTCCACACGCGAAGCAGTGGTATCCTTTACTGCCGGAATAGACTTGCATTGACGGAGTGTTGTCGTCGTGGAAAGGGCAGACAGCCCGCCCCTTCCTGTCAATGTGAATTCCGTACGCTTCCAGTACATCCGCCGTGTCCAGCCGTTCCTTGATTTCTGTTGCATAATCAATAATCATCATCGCGCACCAAAATATACCGTCCGTTTTTGTCTTGGTACGGAATTTCAAATAGTTGTTTCTTCGAAATTGCACAGGTTATACCCAACAAGCACCCACTGTTAAAAGGAATATTCTCTGGACAATCTTTGCAATTGTGCGATAAGCAGAATTCCTGAGCTGTCATTGCCCGCAATTTGACACGCTTTTTCATTCACCTTTTACCTCCCCGTACTTCCAAAGCCACCTTCGCCTCGTTCTGTTTCCGTCAGTTTGTCCACCAGCACCAGCTCCGGAGTGTCGATCTTGACCACCACCAGCTGGCTGATCTTGTCCCCACGGCGTACGGTGTAATCCATACCGCTGTGGTTGTACAGCTTGACGGCAACGCTTCCGGTGTAGCCCACATCAATCACACCCTCGCTGGTAATTCCGTGCTTCACATTTAGTCCACTCTTTGACTTCAAAAAGCCTGCTGTATTTGGCGGCAACTCAATATGTACACCGGTGTCAACGGTCACCGCTCCGTGTGCCGGAATTACCGTGTCCACCGGTGACAGCAGGTCAAGCCCTGCGTCCGTTGCGTGTCCTCTTTTCGGCATTAAAGCCGTGCCGTCTAACATAATGTTCATTTTTTTACTCCTTTTCTTCCATATCTTTGTCTGTTACCTCGTCCATTTTGCAGCCGCAATGTGGACAATATTCATATTCATTCTCTTTAGGACTTCCGCTAATAAGCACAAATTCTTCTTTGCAATTTGAGCACTGGAATACACCGTTCTCTTCGTCAAAATAAGAGGGTTGTTCCCAATGGGCGTGTCGCTCTGTGTCTACTTTCGGTTGAAACATTACAAGATTTTTTATACTAAAATAAGTGTATAATTCAGTATTCATAACTAATGTCGATATATCGAGCAGCAATTTTTTTCTATCAATTAAATCATTCATTATACTGACTCCAATCTAAATCTAAAGCCTGTCCGCATTCGGGGCAAAATTTATAAAAAAAATCATTTGTTTCATAGTCACCAACAACAGTCTTGCAATTTGGACAAAGATAATTAAAATCAATGTCATATTCGCCCGATGCTGATATACCACGATTTACCGTTTCTGTGATAGGCTTTTGTGGTGTTTGCTTTTCAAGTGTTCTTATTGCCATTTGTTTGGCATACTTCATCTGTTCACTATCGCCCAGCATTTCCGTTTTGAGTATTTTAATCGCTTCTTGAATTGTCATTCTTCCACCTCGCTGTTAAGCCATTTTTCTATAAATGGAATACAGTCAGCACGTTCTTCAACATCGAGGCAACATGCAACTATAGAGTTAATGAATTTTGCCATTTCCTTAGGTGACATATTTTTTATTTTTTCAAAATTTGTCATTCCTACACCCCCAACAATTTTTTAAGTTTCATCATCGGTATTTTGTTCATATTCATCTTTAGTTATCATTTTTGCTGAAAAACCGTCTAAACCAAGAAAACTACACACCTTTTCTTCCTTGATTGGTAAATCAACAGATACATAGAATTCTGTTTCGCTATCATTTGAATCTATAATTTTGTAATACCATTTTTCCAAATTATTTCCTCCTTAAACGGTAGTAACCTATTTGTTGTAATTCAATAACAATTCGGGATTATCATATATGTTACCAATAATTTCAAATTCATCCGTTAAAATTCCCTCTTCAATATCGTCAACACCATATCCGTATATAGAGTTATTATATGAATATCGAAAAGAACAGCCGCTGTAACAAATCTTATGCTTTCTGGGTGGACAATATCGACTGTTCCGTCCTCATACTCAACGATTGCATAATCAATAATATCGTAAGCAGTCCACCTATGGAATAATGCTTTTCTGCCATCCACGAAACACGGACGGTATTCTGTCTGCATTAAGTTACACCTCGTTTCCCCAACAATCCCAACCTTCGGCTTGTTGTCTGGCAAATAGTTCTATCGCAGTACCCTCCCCACATAATTCCATTATGCGGTTTCTTGTTTTAGGCGGCTTTGTTGAATGCGTTGTAAGCGGTGCAATAAGCAATTGGCTAACCTTGGCTGACTTCCTTTTAGGCTTGCCCTTTGTAGCTATCAGGCAAGGTTCTGTGTTGCCTCGTGTCCATCTGCCAAGCCCGAAAAAGAAGCCTTGCATATTATGATTTAATTTCAACCATTGGAAGCCTATTGTTTTATACTTGAAGCCCCACGCTTCAATCAGTTCCAAAGCTTCTTTAAGCTTCGGATATGTAGCCCAAAGGAACAAAACGCAATCCTTGGCAGCCAAGTTCTCAACAGGAAGCTTTCTCAATTCCTCAATACTCATTGTGTTGTATTGCTTTTCAGCCGCACCTTGACAATTGCTGTCATCATATTTCCACGGTGGGTCGGCGTATATGATGTCATATTTGCGGTCAGTGTTAAAAATATCAATTTTCATTATTTCTCCTCCATTCTCGGCGGGTCAGGCAATTCAATATACTTTGCTTTGTCATTTCTGAATGGACAGTTTTTCCATTTACTATCAATTCGTCTTTTTGTAGGTAATGCACCATACATTTTGCACACATCAAAATGTGGACAATCTTTACAAGTCACTTTCCTCGTCCTCCATAAAATCACTCCATTCAAGAATTCCGTAATTGATACGTCTGGCATATCCAACACTACAATACGTACCCTGATTGAAGCAATACACGGTGTCTCTTTCATAGTTATCCCAGCTATCATCCTCCAGATAACTATTTCCGTTACACCATCTCCCGCCATTTTGATGAAGCAATCGGCAAAAGCTCTCAGCTTCTTCTTCTGTCTTGCAGTGCATTGCATAATTGCCTCGGTAATCATTTAGATTGAATTTCATTTCAAATCCTCCATCCTGTGATAAAACTCGGATAAGATACTCTTTGCGGCGGCAATGCCCTCTTTGTATCCTCTTTCGTAATTGGTACAGCCTGTATGTTTATACGGGTTATTCTCAGACTTCTTCGACAGCCGCTCTTGCAAGTATTTGTAATCACTTTCGGTCATTTCAAGTCCTCCTCTTTCTGAATTGCAACATTGAACGGCTGTTTTTCGTCAAAGAAAATATGACAAATCCCATCACGAATAATGCAAAGGTGCGCTCCATCAACCGGGTGCTCAAATATCGTCACAGCTACATCAAACTCCGACTCCATAATCAAGATGTAGCATTTATACTTTCTCTTGCCGCTCAATGGGAGTCTATTGAGTTCTTCTATAACAGCGGTTCGTAGTCGATTACATCGACTTTTCAGAACTCGTTTTGTTATCTTATTAGCAAGGTCATTGATCTCTTTCTTTATGCCGTTGTCTTCTCGCTCACCTATAAAAAGTATATCTCTCATTCCTACTCCTCGCTTTCAAGCCATAGCTTTCTGTTTCTAACGCACAGCTGACAGCGACTGTCAAAATCTTTTTTAAAATAACCGCATTTGTCAATGTCTTTTATTTTGCACGGATAACAACTATTAGCCGAAAGTATCTCGTCAAGCCATTCTGCCATTTCATCAAGGCTCATGTTTTTAATTCGTTCGTAATTTGTCATTATTTTTCCTCCTCTACGCTCCAATCCAACGCTTGACCGCAGCTGTAACAATAATTTCCCT
>ERZ791927.591-NODE-591-length-35452-cov-3.861005_pt1 | contig 35452 bp, 36 predicted proteins | sample MGYA00510130_ERZ791927 | MGnify/ENA primary metagenome ERZ791927 (study PRJEB30046, sample SAMN00792055) | human gut metagenome | study: EMG produced TPA metagenomics assembly of the A metagenome-wide association study of gut microbiota in type 2...
TTATACAATCATTTCTATAGGGCGGACGCCCGACATGAAATAAGCTGCCGGAAAATACATATATTGGTTAGCCAATTTGTACAATCCGGCAGCTTATGAATGGTCATGGCTGAACTGTTAGCAATCTGTAGCCGTGCAGAAATGATTGTGCAAGATGACCGAGGGAGCTTGCTCACTAAGGTCAGCTTATACAATCATTTCTATAGGGCGGACGCCCGACATGAAATAAGCTGCCGGAAAATACATATATTGGTTAGCCAATTTGTACAATCCGGCAGCTTATGAATGGTCATGGCTGAACAGTTACTATCTGTTACACAGATTAACCCTCACTACTTGAACCGGGTAATACCGGCGTAAGGAAGCACAGGATAACAGGATCATATTATGTCCTCCTTAGCGATGTAAAAAGTCTAAGGAGGATTTTTTATGTCACTGTTTTTAAACAAAGAAGACGGCTACTTTTCATTGACAACAGCCGGCGAGGTCGCTGTGATTATTCTGATTGCAGTTCTCGTAATTCTGACAGCAGTAATCAGCACCAGAGTCAAAGAGAACAAGGATCAGAAAAAGAGTCCGTTTTCTACCAAGCAGCTTGTATTTTCCGCAGTCGCACTGGCACTTGGCTTTGTCACCTCTTATATTAAGATCGTGAACATGCCCTGGGGCGGTTCCATCACGCTCTGCTCCATGCTGTTTGTAACCATGATCGGTTACTGGTATGGACCCAAGGTCGGTCTTACAGCTGCATTCGCCTTCAGTCTGCTGCAGTTCGTTCAGGATGGCGGAAGCTATATTTTATCCCCTCTGCAGGCATGCCTTGATTACATCTTTGCGTTTGCTGCATTAGGTCTATCCGGATTCTTCAATAAGCAGAAGAACGGGTTATTAAAGGGTTATCTCGTGGCAATTCTCGTAAGAGGCCTGTGTCATTCCATCGGCGGCTATCTGTACTGGATGGATTATATGCCGGATAACTTCCCGAAGTCACTGACTGCGATTTATCCGATTGCCTATAATTATGCCTACATCCTGGGAGAAGGTCTGATTACCGTAATTATCATTATGCTTCCTCCGGTAAAGAAAGCAATTGAAAAGGTGAAAGCAATGGCCGTACAGGCGTAAGGACAGGGATAGTTCACCCTCTTGCATTTTGCAAGGCGGTGTGCTATCCTGTTTTTAACAAGATATTGGTAACGTTACCAATAGTGTAAATACAGTGCTGACAGCTATTTTGGAATAGCGGAAAGAGATGGAGAATATGAAGAGAGCAAGTGGCATTTTATTACCGGTTTCCAGTCTTCCGTCCCCTTACGGAATTGGAACCTTTTCCAGGGAAGCGTATGAATTTGTGGACTTCCTGGCAGCAGCCGGACAGACCTATTGGCAGATCCTGCCGTTAGGACCGACCGGATATGGGGATTCCCCGTATCAGTCCTTTTCCACCTTTGCAGGGAATCCGTATTATATTGATCCGGAGGAGCTGATTGAGAAGGGATGGATCACGAAGAAGGACTGTGAAAGCTATGATTGGGGAGATACCGATGGTTATGTAGATTATGAGAAGATCTATCTTTCCCGGTTCCGTCTCTTAAAGAAGGCTTTTTTGGAGAGCAAAATCGAAGAAGATGAAGAGTTTCAGAGCTTTGTGAAGGAAAATGAATACTGGCTTATAGATTATGCAATGTATATGGCAGTCAAGGATCATTTTAAGGGTGTGAACTGGTTAAGCTGGGATGAAGACATCCGGAATCGTGATGAGAAAGCCATGAAGAAATACCGCGAAGAGCTTAAGGAAGAGATTCTGTTCTATGAATTCCAGCAGTATCTTTTTGCATCGCAGTGGCTCCGTCTTAAGAAGTATGCGAATGAGAAGGGTGTTCTGATTGTAGGAGACATTCCGATCTATGTTGCTTTTGACAGTGCAGATACCTGGGCGAATCCGGAGCTTTTCCAACTGAATGAAAAGGGTGAACCGGTAGCGGTTGCAGGATGCCCGCCGGATGCATTTTCAGCAACGGGCCAGCTTTGGGGAAATCCGTTGTATCGTTGGGATTATCATGCGCAGACCGGCTTTGCATGGTGGATGAAACGAATCGGCTATTGCTATAAATTATATGATGTGGTACGAATCGACCATTTCCGGGGCTTTGATGAATACTACAGCATTCCTTACGGCGATCCGACCGCAGAGTTTGGTAAGTGGGAGAAGGGACCCGGCTATGCATTGTTTAAGACGATGAAGGAGCAGATCGGCAACAAGCCGGTGATCGCAGAGGATCTTGGCTTTTTAACTCCGTCTGTTATCCGTCTTGTGAAAAAGACCGGCTATCCGGGAATGAAGATTCTGCAGTTTGCCTTTGATTCGAGAGAAGAGAGCGATTATCTGCCGCATAACTATACCGCAAACAGTGTGGTTTATACCGGAACACATGACAATGACACAACACTTGGCTGGTATCATACGATTCCGGCATGTGACCGACGCTTTGCAAAGAACTACCTGAACATCAAGGGGAATAAGAAGGTGACCTGGGAGTTTATCCGGGCAGCAATTGCAAGTGTATCCGATACGGCAATTATTCCGATGCAGGATTATCTGGAGCTTGGCAGTGAAGCCAGAATCAATACACCGTCTACCCTGGGAGATAACTGGAAGTGGCGGATGAGTGCAGAACAGCTCTCACCGGAACTGGCAGAAGAGATTCTGGAGTTATGTAAACTTTATGGACGTGTGAAAGAAAAATAAAGATAGGAAGAAAAAGAGAAGGCTGTGGAAGAAAGCCGGAAAAAGCCAGAGAAGGATACGGAAAGACCAGGAGAAATACAGAGAGAAAAAAGAGTTACAAAAAAGAAGAAAGGGGGATGGAAGATGGGAGAAATGACAATCAAGGATATTGCCAGAAAATGCGGGGTAGGACCAAGTACGGTATCACGCGCCATCAATAACCATCCCAATATCAATCCGGAAACCCGGGAAAGGGTCCTTTCGGTCATCCGGGAAACCGGCTTTGTCCCCAATAACAGTGCACGGAATCTGAAACGGATAGAAGCAAACTGTATTGCGGTATTGATTAAGGGCATCACGAATCCGTTTTTCAGTTCGGTGATCCGGATTATTGAAGAACAGATTGATGAAAAGCATTTTACCATGGTGATGCAGCATGTGGAAAGCTATGAGGATGAGCTGGATGTAGCATTGAACCTGATCAAGGAAAAGCGGCTGCGCGGGATTATTTTTCTGGGAGGCAATTACCAGCATGATCCGAAAAAGCTCGGGATGCTGAATGTCCCTTTTGTATTCAGTACGATCGGGACAGTGGCAGAGGAGAGTGTGAAAAAGAATTATTCCAACATTGCGGTGGATGACCGGGCAGAAAGCTGCCGGATGGCAGAGTATCTTCTGGGACTCGGACATAAGCAGATCGCCCTGATTACAGAAAATGCAGAGGGAGAGTCGGTTGGGAAGCTTCGCCTTTTAGGCTATCAGGATGCGTTGAAGGAACAGGGAATCGCGGTAAATCCGAAGCTGATCTTGAAAATAATGGATGATGTCGATCCATATTCAATGGAAAATGGTTACCGGATGACGAAAGAACTGCTGCAGTCCGGTGAGCCGTTTACGGCGGTGTATGCGATTGCAGATACCCTGGCAATCGGAGCCTGCCGGGCATTGCATGAGGCCGGAAAACGGATTCCGGAGGATGTGTCGGTTGCCGGTTTTGATGGGATTCCGCTTGGGGAATATTATATTCCGAAGCTGTCTACGATGCGCCAGCCGGTAGAAGCCATGGCAGACAAAACGGTCCGCCTGCTTCTACAAATCTTAGAAGAAGGCGGATCGCATGAACATCTGATTTTTCCGGCAGAGCTGGTGATCCGGGAATCGACCGCTCCACCGGGATAATTACAGGTGATAAACCATACTGCATCTGAAACCGTTTCAGGTATGTGGTCCTGAATAGTTATACAGGTTCAGGGTTGGAAAATACGCTTTGACAGGTTGGAGTTGTGATATTCCGGATTGTTCGTAACATCCTCCTGAAACCAGTCAAGCGGAGTGAATGCATTGGCAGTCTCCACATCCGGAAATTCCACTTCGGCAATCATTAATGGTGCAAAGGGCGCATCAAATATATCAAGCTCAACCTTTAAGGCGGTATCTGTGATTGGAATCAGATACCGTTTTTTGGAAATAATGTTGCCATCGGCTTTCGGGCGGAGATGCTCGTAACCTTCCCTGGATAAAGGCAGGTTGTATTCTTCCCGCGCAAGGAGTCCGGTGCCCTTGTAGGTGAGGTAATATTCCTCATCCTGCCTGCGGATGCGGATTACAGGGGAGGTGCAGAGGTAGGCCTGCTCGATGTGAAGGCATTTGTAGTCAGAGAGATTTTCAGGGAGGTATCTGATTAAAAATTTACGTTCAATTTCCATAAAAGGATCCTTTCGTTGTTAAAATGATGAACCTGTTAAAATTTACACAACACATTATAACACAGTCTGTTTATAATGTGGTACAATATAGGTTGTATTGTTGGACTTAGCACTTTGTTTGAGAGGTGATCATAATGCGGGCGTATGCAGAAGAATATTTGAATGATGTGGTAGAAAACCAGGGAAAACTCTTTGATCTTGTGGCTCAACAGTATTCCGATAAGGATACCGAGGAGTTCATCAATACCTATATGGCAAGCAAGACCAGAAAGAGTATTGACGAAGCAAAAGCCTATGTCAATACAATGGACGCAAAAGAGCTTTGGGCTTATTTCACCGAAACAGAAAACTACCGTCTGAAAGACGGTAAAGCGCTAGAAGGGTTTATGCCATCCTGGATCGGAGAATTTTACGCCTACTACCAGTGGTACTACAACCTGCCGAGTGCAGAGCTTGTCAAGAAAATTCCCGTATCCTTTTTAAAAAAGGCGTATGCCGGACTTCACGACCTGGAACTTAATCTGGCAGTGGAAAAAGTAGGTGAAGTGTGATGGCAGTCATTTGTTTTCACAATCCGAATGGAGAAAACGGATATTTGAGCAACTGGTATCCTACTGCATTTACGAAGGATGGCATTACCTTTTCCACGATGGAGCAATATATGATGTATCGCAAAGCGGTTTGCTTTGGTGATGTGAAAGTTGCAGAGCAGATCCTCGCCACGGAAGATGTTGCCGAAATCAAGGCTCTCGGACGGCTTGTGTCAGGCTATGATGAAAGCCTGTGGAATGGTGTCCGGCAGATCGTTGTCTATGAGGGACTTTTGGCAAAGTTCTCGCAAAGCCCTGATTTGAGGAAACAACTGAAAGAGACAGGAAGTGCTGTTCTTGCCGAGTGTGCAGTGAAAGACCGGATATGGGGAATTGGTCTGTCCATGCATGACCCTGACAGGCTTGATCAGGTAAAATGGAAGGGACAAAACCTGCTGGGTTATACTCTTATGATGGTGCGTGATAGACTATAGACGGTATAATTCTCTGAAACAGAAAGTGTACTGTGTGTTTTAACATTATATGAAGAGATTTATGAATGGATATGGTTGAACTATTACAAATCAATACGCAGCATGCTAAAAATGTATGAAAATATATGGAAAGGAAGTAAAGTAATGAGTGAAGTATATGTTTTTTTTGCAACGGGATTTGAGGAAATCGAGGGGTTAACCTGTGTGGATCTGATGCGCAGGGCAGATATTGATGTGACAACGGTATCGGTGACCGGAGATCGAACAGTAGTGGGCTCGCATAAGATTCCGGTACAGATGGATAAGCTGTTTGATGAGGTGGACTTTGGACAGGCGCAGATGCTGGTGCTTCCGGGAGGAGGACCGGGAACGAAGAATCTGGAGGCGTTTGAGCCGTTGATGAAGCAGATCGATGCCTTTGTAAATGAGGGAAAGGCGGTAGCAGCGATCTGTGCAGCACCTTCCATTCTGGGACACCGTGGACATCTGAATGGAAAGAATGCGATCTGTTTCCCGGGACTTGAAGAGCAGCTGACGGGAGCAACGATTGTAGAACAGGGTGCTGTACGGGATGGACAGATCATCACCGGAAGAGGTATGGGAGCGTCGGTTGATTTCGGTCTTGCCATTGTAGAATTCTTTAAGGGAAAAGAGGCCGCAGACGCATTAGCAAAGAAAATATGTTATGTAAACTAAAAGAAAGAAGTAATCATTATGTTTAATCAGTTGACACAAAGAGATATTGATGCCATGCAGAAGGAAATAGAGGAGCGGAAGCTTGTGATCCGGCCAAAGCTTTTAGAGGATGTCAAGGAAGCGAGGGCACATGGCGATTTAAGTGAAAACTTTGAATATTATGCTGCTAAAAAAGAAAAGAATAAAAATGAAAGCAGGATTCGTTTTTTGGAGCGGATGATTAAAACCGCAGAAATTATTCCGGATGACGCAGCAGAGGATGAAATTGGCATGAACTCCATTGTGACCGTTCAATTCGAAGAGGACGGATCGGAAGAGACCTATACGATTGTGACAACCATGCGTGGGAATTCTCTGGAGAATCTGATCAGTGTAGAATCTCCGATTGGAAAAGCACTGATGGGACACAAGGCTGGTGACCGCGTGGAAGTGGAGGTCAGTAAGGATTACAGCTATGGACTTCTCGTACAGAAAATTGAAAAAGATGAGAACATGGAAGAGCATAAGTTAAGAGATTTTTAGGCAAAAACTTCCATTCATAATTTTATCTCCGTCGTAGATACTATGAACAAGATAAGTGATGCGGAAGCGCTTTGATTGAAGAAATCTTCAGGATAAGCGTAGCCAAAACGCTTATCCCATTTGACAAAGCGCAGCATGTGTACATGTGAGTTTTGTTAGACGAGTAGAATAACGAATAGTTATGTAAACTTGATTAATTCGAAATGGAGGTGAAAAGAATGGCAAGCAACAAGACTAATAGAACAGAAGTTCCGGAGGCTAAGGCCGCTTTGGATCGTTTCAAAACAGAAGTTGCTTCTGAACTTGGTGTAAACCTTAAGGAAGGTTACAATGGTGACTTAACATCCAAGGAAGCCGGTTCTATCGGTGGTGAGATGGTTCGTAGAATGATCAAGAAGCAAGAAGAGCAGATGAAATAACCTGCGTAAAGCAGAATCTGTCTGAGCAAATAAGACGCCCGACTGTAGAAATGCAGTTGGGCGTTGTTTGGTATACAGGAAAATATAGTCGGGCAATGAAAAATATTGAGAAGACTCAGAAAGAGATAAAACCTAACTGATCCGTAAAAAAAATACGGAATAGGTTGAATTTTTTTGCAGATAATTATACAATATAGAAAAAGACAGAAGGGTGATTGTTATGTTAAAGAAATTTTCAGTAGAAAACTTTAAGGGCTTTCAGAATAAAATCACATTTGATATAGGTTCGCCAAGTAACTATAGCTTTAACTCTGAAATTATAGAAAATGGGTGTGTAACGAAGGGCATTATTTATGGCATCAACAGTAGTGGTAAATCGAACCTGGGATTGGCTATTTTCGATATTATTACGCATCTTACAGAAAAGCAAAAATTGCTTCTCAGTTATGATTTTTACCTGAATATGAGTGGAAGAAAGTCATTTGCTGAATTTGAATATACGTTCTTGTTCGATGAGCATGAAGTGGTTTATCGATACAGTAAAAACGATGTCAACACACTGAAGAGCGAGAGCCTGTCAATTGATGGAAAAGAGGTTATCTTTTTTGATTTCCTTACCAGAGATGGATTTACATTGTTAGAGGGTTCTGATACTTTGAATGCTTCTATTAAGAATGAGAGTCCTATTTCCCGAGTGAAGTATGTAAACAACAATTCTATTCTGACAGATAATGTGCAAAATCAGGCATTTAAGAAATTCATGGATTTTGTGGATCGAATGCTTTTGTTCTATTCGCTGGACAGTCGTGGATATGAAGGATTTATGAATGGAAGTGAAGGTATTGCAGAAGGTATTGTGAACAGTGGAAGAGTACAGGATTTTCAAGAGTTCCTGAAAGAAAACGATATTGATTATAAATTGTATGGGTGTGAGGTGGATGGAAGAAAAGCGATCTATTGTCATTTCGAAAATAAGGATGCGGATTTCTTTAAGATTGCATCTACTGGAACCAGATCGTTAGCATTGTTTTATTATTGGTATATCCGTATGGAGAAAGCGTCCTTTGTATTTATTGATGAATTTGATGCATTCTACCATTTTGAGCTATCGGAGTCAGTGCAAAGGCATCTGAAAAAGATGTCTGGGGTTCAAATATTTACCACTACTCATAATACAGATTTAATGAGCAATGATTTACTTAGACCGGACAGTTACTTTTTGCTTGAAAATAACAGGATTAAAGCCATTTCTGAATTAACAGAGAAGGAACTTCGACAGGCACATAATCTCCAGAAAATGTATAAGGCAGGTGCGTTTAGTGGCAGATAAAGACTATAAGGCGTTTATAGTTGAAGGAGAAGTCAGGGAACCACAAATTATTGATAATATCTCAAAGATATTCTTTTCCCATAGGAATTATACAGTTATTACACTTCCGGCAGGAGAAAATATTTATATGTTATGGAAGCAGTTGAAAGAGGATGATTTTGAAACAGACATCATTGAGGTTCTCAGGGAGAGCAATGACGAAATCAGGAAGCAACTTATGGGATTATCAAGAGATGACTTTTCTGAGGTTTATCTTTTCTTTGATTATGATGCTCATCAGACGAATTTGGGTAAAGATGTACAGGAGGATGTAATATGTGAGATGCTGGAAAGCTTTGATAATGAAACGGAGAACGGGAAATTATACATAAGCTATCCAATGGTTGAGGCGCTCAGAGATTATGAACCGGGAAAATGTGGCAATGGAGTAGATTGCTTTGTAGCGATAAAGGAACTTGATAATTATAAGAATGCTTCAGCGGTTAGAGCATATAATCCTCATTTTAAAGAATATGACATTGATGCATGGAAGGATATTATTGATGTGTTCGTGATGAAAGTATCATGTCTTTATGAGGCACCTGATACGATGGAGTATGAACAATATTCCGGTAAAGTGACACCAAGTGAAATATATGTGATGGAAAAGAAAAAGGCTGAGAGACAGAGGGTGTTTGTTTTGAGTGCTTTTCCAGAATTCCTGTTGGATTATTTTGGAGTGAAGTTATGGAGAACAAGTGTAAAGCATAGAAGAAATTTGACTTGTAAATGTGTGTAATAAGTTGATGGGGACAAATGAGACAGGGGAAAGATATGTATAAAATACGACATAGTATTAATTATTGGGCAACTATTTTATTACAAATTTTCTACATGTATTTAGGTTGTAAAATAAATCTAAAATATAGCTATGATGATGTATGGGAATTGGGGTTGGAATTCTGGTTACAACGATAATTATGAATATTTTGGATTGTATATTTTGTGAGATTGCATATAGGATAACTGGCTTTTTCTCAAAAAATTTGGGATATGATAGTTCAGATAGAAAAGTGGTTCATTGGGTTATCAGAGTAATATTGTACATTGTTGTTTATGTAATTTCACTTACGCCATTGTGTGGTGTTATATTAACACCAGTGGTACAATATTTTACAGTGAAAATTATACAGTGGTATGATAAAAGTATAGAATATATTTCTAATGCGTTATTGTGAGGACTGTTTATCACATGCTATGAATGATATGTTAAATTTTAAAAAATGTCTTTTTAATATTTGTAGAAAAATGAAAACAGGATGTTGATAAAAATACTATAATTGCAGCAGGCATAACATGCAAAACTCCTAGAGTATTATTGTAGGTGTAACTATTGACTGAAATCGATATCCGTAAGAAGGCGTACAGGAGGAGAATGGTATGAATAGCTTTGAAGTGATTCCTATAGAAGAAAATTTAATAAATACATTGAAAAAAGATTTATTAAAACGAAATAAAGAGTTAGTACGCTTTTATGAGTTATTATTAGCACAGGAAGGAGTATCTTCGATTGCTATTGATGGTAGATGGGGAAGTGGAAAAACTTTTTTTGTGAAACAATCTATGTTGTTGGTAAATGCCAGAAATCCAGTCAGCAATATGGATAAAGATAAAAGGGCAAGTATTGTATGTGCACTTCCGTTTCAAAGGCAGATAGAAGAAACAGAGAATTATAACATAGCGGTTTATTATGATGCATGGGAAAACGATAATGATACAGATCCGGTATTATCGTTGGTATATGAAATAATAAGGCAGTTAGGAATAAATTATACTTTTGAGGATAATGGTAATGTGTTCAAATTAGCTGGCGCTATTTTAGAGGCACTTACCAGTAGGAATATAAGCGGTATTATAGAAAATTTGAAAGGTCCAAATCCCCTTACAAAGATAAAAGAAGAAAAGGATTTACATGAAAATATTGAAAATTTCTTTACAGAGTTGTTGGCGGAAAGAGCAAATCGATTAGTAATTTTCATAGATGAATTGGATAGATGTAAACCAAGTTATGCTGTTCAATTATTGGAAAGAATAAAACATTATTTGCATGATGAGAGAATTACATTTGTCTTTTCTGTTAATTTGGGTGAATTACAACATACTATAAAACATTACTATGGAAATACATTTGACGCATGCAGATATTTGGATAGATTCTTTGACATGAGAATATCACTGCCACCAGCAGATAAAACTGCTTTTTATAGCGAAATGGGTTTAGAATCAGGTTATGTCTTGGAAAAAATATGTCAAAAAGTAATAAATACATATAATATGGAGTTGCGTGAGGCCACTCGATTTTACCGACAAGTGAAAACGGCAGCATATGAACCAACACATCAAAGTAAAAAATTTGATTTTGTATTTTCAGAGGGAAAGGGTAAAAGACTTTTATTGATGTATATTGTTCCCGTACTTGTAGGATTAAAAATTGTTGATATATCATTATACAATGAATTTATATGTGGAAGAAGTTCGAAACCGCTTATGGATATGTATAAAGATTCTGATACTGGAGAGAGGCTGGCAGCAGTATTGCTGAATAGGGATGAGACACTTGAAAATGGAGATGGGAAGAACATAGTTACAGTAGAGCAAAAACTTCAGCAGTTATATGATGCAGTTTTTGTTACAGAGTATACTGGGAGAGTATATAATACAATACTTGGAGAATGCGAGTTTGATGATAGCTCAAAGCAGTTTGTGATGAAAGTTGAGAGTATGCTCTCTGTATATGCAGATTATAGTATATAATCCATAATGGCTAAGTGAAGTTTATTTTAGTTTGTTACGATTATTATATCAGGGTATCTTACTATACCCCATACGTTTAAAAAAGTGGATGAAAAGAATAAAGAGAAACAAGACAAAGGTAATAGTTTCGACAAGGGTAAATGTTTGAAGAAAGTTTTTTAGTAGCGATGAACTGCTTAGGGATGGAATATGAATGGTAAAAGCCACAATCGTTGGTAGAGTGATGGTATGTATCTTGGATTGTGGCTTTAAAATACTATTCATTAGTAAGTTCTACAATTTTTGCTTTTAACCAGGATATGGCAGAAGTTTCATCTGTTTCAATGGCCATTTCAATAGTTGATTTTGCACATTCAAGAAGTTTTTTGCTTTGGTCTCTTAATAGGTATGCTTTAGATACTTTTTCCTTTATAGTATTTTGAGTTAATTGAGAAACCTCTGGTAAAGGGATTTGCAAAAATTCGTCCTTAGCTATGTTTGTAAGTATGGTACCAGAGCAACCTCTCTTTAGTAATTTTTGTATTGGTTTAGATTTAAGGAGTACAAGTAATGTTTCGCTGTTATAATTCTCGGAGTCTATAACATAAAAGCCAGTTGAACATAGTGCATTGTCATATGTTTCTGTTATAATAGCGCAACTTTCCAATGATCCTTCTATTGATGAAACAATAACATACCCTTTTTTTACCATTCTTCTTGCTCGTGAAGGAAGTTCACTCCCTATAATAGATTTCACTCCATCAATTTCACCAGATTTTCCGATATTGGCAAGTTCGATATATTTATAATATTCATTATCATTTGGAGTGAATGATTTATCGTATATATTACAGAAAGTTCTTATTGTCTCCTTTGCATTTAGCTTATCTATAACTTCGTAATTTTTCTTTTCATAGTATTCGGCATCTAATCTGCCGGTATTTCCGATGCTTTCAGAAAATGACTTTATGGTAACACCGTTGCTTGAAATTGTTGACATATCAATACTTAATTCTGCCAGCAAACAATTTTCGGCTTCTGCAAATTGGAGATTTGAACGTTCTGTTAATGATTTGATTCCGAAAATAGCTTTATTGATTATTTTCTCTAAATCATCAGAAAAATTAGGTATAAGAATTTGATTCATATCTTCTAAAAGATATCCCATTTGAACAGTGCCACGTTTAAACTTATCAATTTGATCAAAGCCGTATTTCGTTTTTAGATATATAGCAATTATTGCAGATTTTTCTGTGTTATGAGGACGTAAAATAGCTAATTTACAATTGCAAGTTGCTTTATTATCTTTAGAAACAAGAGATACTTCTCCGATTGTTCCAACTATAGAAAGTAGTATGTCTCCCTTTTTAAGATGAGAGCGATACATATATGCGACATTAAAAGTGTCTTCATCTATGCATATTGGATTAGAATCCTCAATGAAGAAATTGTGAATGTCCTGTCCTCTATAATATGGTATTCCTTTGCCAATAAATTTATTGCTTATACCCATATGATTTCCGTCTGAAACAGTAACAAAATTTGTAAGGGGGTTAGCGGAAATTGACTTTAATAACCCCATAATCTGTAAAGAACTTTTTTTGTAGAATTCTGAGTCGAGTCTATTGGTACGTTCCAGCCTAGATAAAAGAATCTCAGAACATTCATGCCCATCCATCAAAGCCTTATATTTAGCTTCGTTGAAAGGTTCAGAGGATGGGCTTATTGAAAAAAACTCAAACCTTCCTTCTTGGCGAATTCAATAAATGCTTCTGCAATGCCATCTTGACTGTAGATGTTGTTTGGATTAGAATTAACCAAATTAGGATCGTGATTAAATAAATCATGCTTTATAAAAATATGACCATGAGTATCTTTAACACGCTCTGTATATTCTTCAATATTCTCCGCAACCAAGTAATATTTTTGTGCAGCTTTATCTAATGCATTGTATTCTTTATTAGAAATTGGTGTATTTGAATTTTCTCCGAGTATAGCAATTTCCTTATAATGATTTTGTTCAGTTTTTGATGAGGCTAAATACTCATTAAGGCTTAATGTTTTTTTGAATTTATCAGCATCTTTCTTTTTATTCTTCAATTCAAAGTGCACATTTTTTACTATCCACTTTCTATAAGTATCCAGTTCACCATGTTCTGATAGGAATAAATCCTTAATAAAGTATTCTTTTCCATCAGCTGATTTATGTTCAGTTTTAATAGATCTGGTCTGGATCTTTACTGTGTAATCGGTTTTCTTTGATGCTTTATCATATTCGTCTTTAGTAACTTGTATTTTGTCAGCCTTTCTGATATACACAATTTCGGTGATGTATTTGTAGCTAGTCCATGTTACATAGGTTTCTGTTACATATATTTTGTTGCCAGAATTATCTTTGCTTGGAGTTTGCATTGTTGCAAAGAAGATAGGATAGTCAATGTTTCCGTTTTCATCGGGTGTTGGTTTGGGACAGATATTAGGAAAACCACAATTTTCATCAGTCCATTTCTGGACGAACAGAACACTTGTCTTCGTTCCTGTATGTGGTTTAAAAACATTTCCATGAAGACCAACAACAGCAAGAATTCTACATCTTTCTGCTATGTAATCACGGATTAATTTGTCACCGGAGTTGTTGAAACGGCCTTGCGGTAAAACAACAGCCATCCGTCCACCTGGTTTGAGAAAATTAAGATTTCTTTCAATAAATAAAATATCTCTACCTACCTTATGCTGTAATTTACCTTTAGCATTATATCCTAGATTGTATATTTCAAGTTGTTCCTTATTGTCAAGATCCCCTGCAAATGGTGGATTAGCCATAAGTATATCAAATAAGAAAGCACTATATTTTTCCTTGTCTTCTGCTGAAGTAGGATGGGCACTCATATTCGAAAGCTTGCTGAAACCCTCATGGTATTTGTCTTGCCATTTATCAACACTCGTGTAGGCTTTCTTCCAGTTTGGATAATCAAGAGAGTTTAACTCAATTACATTAGTGTGCCCATCCCCAGCAATGATGTTAAGCATACGGCCAACACGTACAGACTTTTCAGAAAAGTCAATGCCAAAAACATTATTTTTAACATACTGAAGTTCTTGAGGTGTACGACTTCTTGTCGTAAATAAATTGAATGTTGTAGGATTAAGTTGCTTCCATACATGAAAAATCGTATGCATGGGAAATCCACAACTTCCAGCAGCAGTATCAATCATTTTTTCATTAGGTTTTGGATTTAACATTTTTACACACATATCAATAACATAGCGTGGAGTGAAATATTGTCCCATCCCCTCTTTTTGATTCTGGTTTACAAGATGTTCAAATGCATCATCAACAACTTCAAGGTTGGAATTAAAAAGTTTTACGTTTTGTAATTCTTTAACACATGATTTAACAGTTGCTCTTTGCATTTCAAGTACAGAATCAGCTGGAAATACCCCAGACCATTTCCCTTTTGCATCTTGAAATAATTGATTGAGTCTATTGTAGATATCATCAAGAGAATCTTTTTCACGAGTTCTAAACGCCATTGGTCTAAAATGAGAATCATCAATATCTTTTAATGCAATTCCAGTTCTGCTCATAAGAATAGCTATCTCATCAGCATCATTACTAGAAAGCACCTCATCATATAATTTAATAAAGATTAATTTGAAAATTTCCTCAAAAGCTTTATCACTTGAATCGTTAGCTCCAAATCGTTGTTCTACATTTAAAATGATATCCTTTAAGGTTTCAGTTTGTAATCTGTCGACTTGCATTAATTGTTTAAGAGTGAATCTACGATTATCTTTCCATTCGGCGATATCTTCACCATTCTGAGGAAATTTATCAATTGTGAGTTCTTCATCAAATTTTGGTGCTTCGTAGAACTTTAGAAGGTTATCACCATTGACTATGGCCCCTATCTTTGGTTGAAGAGCACGACAATAGGATTGCATTTGTTGGAAGGGCGTAGTAGCATCTGCGCCATCAATAGTATGTTCATCTTTGATTTTGGGTCGTTTAACCTCGATAATAAAATCGATTTTGCTAGAGTCACTTTTATTAAATATAGCAATATCAACTCGTTTATCTTTAATAATTTCTTTTCCGGCAAAAACAGCAGGAAGTTCAAATTTGATTTGTTCTTTTGAATATCCGTAGACTTTTATAAGCTTATATGCATAGTACTGTCTTACAATTTCTTCTGGTGTTAGTTTAAAGTAGTCACCATCATCTTTTTTTCCTCGAATTACACATTCGATACCTGCTTCACCATCGGCTCTGTCGTGTATGCGACCGTTTATCCAATCCTTATCTTCTTGAGTAAATTGAGCGAGATGAGTGGCTTCTTCAGTTTCTAAAATTTGTTCAATTCTCTTAGGCATTCTATGTCCTCCTTCACCCCGGGGGGATTATCTCTGTGATCTTTCAAAATAAAGACTGATGGTTCCCTCGTACGTTCGGAAACAAAATTGTACAGGGATTCCTATGTCTTTCAATATATGTTTATATAATATCATAGCACATAATTGCATATAACTTACCTGCAGTAAATACCATTCTTTGTTGCTAAATAGTATAAATTAATATGACTTTTTCGTGTTTCTTTGAGTCTTTTCAATAGCTTTTCGCTCGCGATAGGCTTTTTGCTTACGTGCGTTTCGCACTTTCTGGCATTCCTCAGCATCACAAAACTCCTGCCGGCTACTTTTTCGTATTATGAATTTACCACAGTTGTGGCAACGGATCATAATGCCTTCTGGATGATTATCCTGTTTTACTTTATCTTCTGGAACAGGATCTCCGGAAAGCATTCTTGCAAGTGTCAGCCATGCAATATCGAACACAGAATTAATATTGGTGGAAAATTCCAATTGGTTAGTACGTGGATCTGCCTTTAATTTCATGGTAAATTCTGGGATGATGTCAATTAGTGCATTCCGTAATTCGTCGTAATCATCATATGGCGTAGTGGCTAATTCTTTAGTAGGAGGATTTGTTGCTGGATGATTTTTTATGTATTCATTGTCAATATTAATTCGCATTTCTCCAGTATGATTTTCTTTTGCATTCCCATAATTTAAGTCGTCTGGTATTGTAATAGTAGGGCGCTTATACTTATCAAAGAAGGAGCAGTTTTCAAAATATTTTCCTTCTTTGGATAAATCATATGTAGCTTCATCATTGGCAGCACAGGCACCTTCCAGAGCTACATAAAACATGACTGCATTATATAATTTTCCAAGATCATATAGGAAGGTGTTAATTTCGAATGTTCCGTCTCTTTCTATCATTTCTGCATCGAAGCTATTTATATTAAAGGATTCATTCAATTCAGAATAGATGAAATTAATGCTGTAGGGATGCATATTGTTTGTACACCATTCCAAAATGAGTTGCGTATAGGGTATTTTATTATCAAAACTGTTTATCTGCATTGCCAAATTGCAAAGGCTAGTAAGTAGACCCTGACCGGAAAGAAAATCTTCTTTAGGAAAGACAGGTTCATATCCGGGACGGCAAAATGGCGATGCACAGTAGTCACCGCTTTTGTCAATATCAAGTTCATATTCCTTGAAACGAAAAGGATGGTAAATCAGTTGTCCGACACTGCCAATTTCCTTAAAACCTAATATACCTGTTGTTTTATCTGATTTTGATGGAATAGTTTTATCATTCCAATTTAATGGCATATCTTACCTCATTCTAATCGTTGATTCCTAGCTATTGACGTTACCGATAACCTTTCGGATCCGGTTACATTATATCTTAAAATTTTTTCAAAAACAATACAATTTTACATAGCCAAAGTGATGTGGTATATTCAAAATAGAATTCAAAAGAGGGGAATTTGTGAGTGAATAAGAATATTACATATGATCAATTAAAAGCAGAAATGCATTTATTATTGGAATATTATGGGACTAATAATACGGAAACGTGTTTCGAAAAGAGATTTTTGTCATTCAAAAAAGATCATGTCATTTATACGATAGAGTCTATTGCATTTGGAAATGAGAAAAAAATAAGTGTACAGGTCGATACGCCCACTGCTTTTGAAAAAGTGTATTGTTATCTTGGAGATGTAAGGCGATATGAATATTTGTTAGATGGAGCTTTTTATAGTATGAAAAAATGTGCGATAGATGGTGTTGATATTACCCATTGCCTTGCTAATATTGAACTTCCTTATTTTTTGAGTGAAAAGTATAAACATAAAATTCCCTTGAAATTGGATGGCAATGAAAGAGAGTATAAGCATTATTTCTTAAAATGGCTTAACTTGCACTCTTCATTAGGAATAATTAATCAGTTTGCTTTATTTGCTAATTGCATTAATGGATTAACAGCAGACGTGCGTATTTCTATGTTGGTAGAATGTTTTGAAGCATTGGGAAAGAGATTGGAAAAAGAGAATAAAATTAATGTGAAACAGGAGAAAGGTACAGTCAGAAAAGTACGGTGTAGCAATTGCCAAAAGGAAATCCAATTGCCAATTAGAGGTAAAAAAACATTAGCATGTTATATGACTGCTATTTTAGAAACGTACGGAAAAATTATTTTTTTTAGTGAATATCGAAGAAGAAGGAGTTTGATTCAGAAAATTGTAAAAACTCGACATAAAGTGTTTCATGTTAATGGTAAACAGAAAAAGACACTGGATGGAACACAATGTGGATTTTATGCAATTAAACTCGAATGGATGTATCGCTATATAATCTGGTTGGAAATGGGATTTCCTAAAAATAAATTAGACGCTGCAATTGCGAAAGAGATAAAGTCATTTGAAGATCAGTTTCCACAGTTGATATACTAAAAATAAAGAACATTATAATTATAAATGACAGAGGCATTTTGCCATCAATGAAGTAAAATGTTATGATATCGTGATTGGTGCTATGGCAGATGATCAGATTTATACATACGTGTCTGATTATATAGATGGTACTATTACAAGAGAACAGTTCTGGGTTTTGGCAAAGTTCAAATATCCCACGCATCAAATTGTTTTTTGTACGGATGATGCACTGAAGTGTTTGACTTATAGAGGCTTTGAGGAGGTACAGTAATGATTGGTCAAGGAAGAGAAACACAAGAGGATAATAATCTTTTCTATACATGTGGATTAATCGATTATATTTCCAGAAAGACAAAAAATGTTCGTGCTGATGTAGTGAATCAATTAGGCAGGGATAATATCTGTAAAATTTATAACCTTGCTGATGTTTATCACTGTGATAATATAGACAGAGTAAGTGATGATTTTATAGAAGAGTCAGGCATCAAAACAGGTAAATTTGACAATGTAGCAGATTGTGGTTATGCTGTTCCATCTCATTGGGATATAGGAAAAGTGTATAGACGTTTAATTAAAATGGTTGTTAAAGATGAAAAAATAGATGTTATTGATGCATTGATAGAGGTATACAATTCATTTATCAGTCCAAAGATTGATGATTATAATAGCAGTGTTTATTATGAAAATCCAAATTATATTTTTGAATGCTATAAGGCAAAAAAGATGTTGTAATCCTTGATTGGGTAAAGCTTTTTGTTTGATTTATCAGGGAAAAGCATATAGAAGGAATGAATCAATCAAAATTTACTGGATTTATGTACGATTCCCATTAGATTGTGGGGCAATAGTATTTATAAAATAGTGGCACAGACAGTTTTGGACTAACCGTCCAATGAAATTATTATTGACAAGTGATATCCTCTTATCATTACCCGAGAAAGGGATAAGGATAGGAGGATATTTTGCAAAGAAAAGTAGATATTGTAACAGATCCCCTTGGAAATAAGATAGTGCTTATTCAAGATGTTATTTTTAAAGGGAAACGTTCTCTGGAATGGGCAGATGTTGAAGCGTATTTGAAACAGTTTGTGGGAGAGGTATATACCGTAGAGAAGACGGCAGATTTGGTTTATATAGGGAAGGATCTTCCTGATGAATATACACATTCAAATTATACCATGATTCTTAAGGGAGCAAATGCGAAAGCAAAGGCTAATGCAGTACAGGGATTACCTGAAATAATTGAGATTGCAACACACAAGGCTCACAAAGACAACTGGAAAGAGAAGCATAGTAAGGATGCAAAATATGGATGGTATAAATATACGTCAAGATTTGCATTGCCAGTATTTGATAGTAGCGGAGAAATAGAACGATATAATATATTTCAAGTTGTAATGATTGTAAGACATGCAGAAGATGGAAAAATGTATTTATACGATATGATGGATATAAAAAAAGAAACGAGCAACCTTTTCCAGTCATAAGACCTTACTCAGTCAGAAACCCATTTCTTAGCCTTTATAGTAGTACATAGGTGAAAGAAAGTCAATGAAATTTAATATTTACGGAGGATAATAACATGAATAAAATAACAGTTAATAAAATCAGATGTAAAAAGTGCGGTGATATCATAGAAAGTAAATCAGTTCATGATTTTAGATCCTGTAAATGTGGATCCGTAGCAGTGGATGGAGGGCATAATTATCTTAGGAGAGTGGGAAATTTGGAAGACTGGGAAGACTTAAGTGAGTATGAAGTGATTGAGGATGAGAATACCATATGGATGAAATAAATTCTCCCGGCAGAACACCACGTATTCTGCCGGGAACTCGTTTTTACTTATCCTAAAATATAACGAATATAATGCCCATTTTAATGATTAGATATTAACTTTTAACCTTTAATTCCTTAATTTTACCTCTTTAATTCCTACCCATTAATTCTCCGCTTTCAAATACTTCTTCAACGGCATCCAGATCACATATGCTAAGGCACTGCCGATCAGGGCGGTGGTAAGCTGGGTGATGGAGAAGGTAACCTTTGCGGTGGCAAGAACCACAGGTAAGGCTTCCGGCTTCGGGAGCTTTAAAGCAATGTTATCACCGAAAATGGGAAGAATAATGAGGACGATAACCACGCCCATAAAAATGGCCTTTAATATGGAGCCTGCGATTAAGCCGGCAGGGAGACGCCACTTAAAGGAAGTCTTTTTCTGGAAATACCACACGGTGATGGCGAGAACGGCATTTCCTGCCATAACAGAGGGAAACATCAGCGGAATGGCTGCCATAATGGGAGAGCCGGTGAAGAAAAATGCGGTTACCGGGGCAATGATGCTTAACAGTAATCCACTCCATAATCCGACAGACAAAACAGCCAGAATGATGGTAAGATTTACGATCGGTCCGGTGATGTACACAGACAGGTTCTTGAAGTACTGGCTGACAATACAGATGGTGAGAAGCAGTGCGGTCTGCACTAATTGTTTGGTTGTGATTTTCATAATGAGATCCTCCTATAGATTCGCCTGCATGGCCTTTGCCGTGATCCCTTCAATTCGTCCAAGCTTGCCGGAAAGCGCACTGATCCTGTCTGGAGTGGTACTTAGGATGATAGAGATGACATGCAGATCCCTGTCACGGCAGGGAATACCGATTCTGCCAATAATGTCTTCGGCATAGTCGTGTAAGATTCCGTTTACCTTCGGAACTGCATCAAAATCCTTAATAAAAATACCAATGATGGCAGCTTTCTCTTCACGGATTTCCATAGAATGAGTTCTCCTTGTTTTACTTTACGTCAGGAATTCCTTCGGCTCAGAATATTGTGGGCTGCAAAAACAGAAGATATACGCAACTATTCAGACCCCATTCGTAAAACCGCTGTTTCACAGCGTTGTTTACTCATGTGGTTACTTTGCCATATAAATCATGGCATATGTCCTTTTGAATGCAAGCATTCATCGTCCATAGCCATAATTTGTATGGCTCTGAATAGTTGAAACACACTCTCTTTGCAGGTGATTTTCCAAAGATTATAATACAAATTCAGAAAAATAGCTAGTCATATCGGCGCGTTTATGCTATAATCCTACAATGACTGTGAGTATGCACAGGACGTATTAAGGAGGTTTGTACAAGATGAGCGTACAGGTAGAGAAATTAGAAAAGAACATGGCGAAGCTTACAATTGAAGTTTCAGCAGCAGAATTTGAGAAGGCATTAGAGGATGCTTTCCTTAAGAATAAGAATAAAATCAGTGTACCTGGTTTTCGTAAGGGAAAAGTACCGCGCCAGATGGTAGAGAAGATGTATGGTCCGGAAATCTTCTATGAAGATGCTGCCAATGCATTGATTCCTGATGCATACAGCAAGGCACTTGATGAATGTGAAGAAGATATCGTTTCTTCTCCTGAAATTGATGTTACCCAGATCGAGAAGGGCAAGTCCTTCATCTTTACTGCAACGGTTGCATTAAAGCCGGAAGTAAAGCTTGGCAAGTATAAGGGTGTCAAGGTAGAAGCTGCCGAAGTTACCGTTACCGATGAAGAAGTTGATGCAAAGATCGAGAAGGAAAGAGAAAACAATGCAAGAACCATCGAAGTAACCGACAGACCGGTTAAGGATGGCGATATGACCGTTCTTGATTTCGAAGGATTTGTAGATGGTGTTGCTTTTGACGGTGGTAAGGGCGAGAATTATCCGTTAACCATCGGTTCCGGCGCATTTATTCCCGGATTTGAGGAGCAGCTCGTTGGTGCTGAAATCGGCAAGGAAGTAGAAGTAAACGTTACTTTCCCGGAAGATTATCAGGCAGAAGAATTAAAGGGCAAGGCAGCCGTATTCAAATGTACCATTAAAGAAATCAAGGAAAAGGAACTTCCTGCACTGGATGATGAATTTGCAAGTGAAGTTTCCGAATTCGATACCTTAGAGGAATATAAGAAGGACGTTAAGGAAACCTTAACCATCGAGAAGGAAAAGGCAGCAAGAGATGCTAAGGAAGCAGCAGTGATTGATGCAATCATTGCAGATTCCGATATGGATATTCCGGAAGCTATGGTTACTACCCAGCAGAAGCAGATGATTGATGAATTTGCACAGAGAATGCAGATGCAGGGATTATCCATGGAGCAGTACTTCCAGTTTACAGGCGCTACTTTAGACAAGATGATGGAACAGGTAAAGCCTCAGGCAGAAACCAGAATCAAGTCCAGACTTGTATTAGAAGCAGTTGCAGCTAAGGAAGGAATTGAAGCAACCGAAGAAGATTATGAAGAAGAAATCAAGACAATGGCAGAGGTTTACCAGATGGAGCCTGACAAGATTAAGGAAATGCTTCCTGAAAAGAGCGTCAAGGGCATCAAGGAAGATATCGCTGTTAAGAAGGCAGCAGAGTTTGTTGTAAACAATGCCAAGGCAAAATAAGAAAAGAGGTTAAAGAATGAGTTTAGTACCTTATGTCATTGAGCAGACAAGCAGAGGGGAACGCTCCTATGACATCTATTCAAGACTTTTAAAAGAAAGAATTATCTTTTTGGGCGAGGAAGTAAATGAAACAACCGCAAGTCTTGTTGTAGCACAGATGTTGTTTCTGGAAGCTGAGGATCCGGAGAAGGATATCCAGCTTTATATTAACAGCCCCGGTGGCAGTGTGACGGCCGGTATGGCAATTTATGATACCATGCAGTATGTAAAATGTGATGTATCTACCTTCTGTATGGGTATGGCAGCCAGCATGGGTGCATTCCTTTTAGCAGGTGGTACGAAGGGCAAGAGACTGGCACTTCCCAATGCAGAAATCATGATTCATCAGCCTTTGGGCGGCGCACAGGGACAGGCTACCGAGATTGAAATTGCAGCCAGACATATTTTACAGACCAAGGAAAAGCTGAACAGAATGCTTGCTGAAAATACCGGCAAGGATATCTCCATCATCGCAGCAGATACGGATCGTGATAACTGGATGTCCGCAGAAGAAGCGAAGGAATATGGACTGATTGACCGCGTTATTTATAAGCGTTCAGAGGCGTAGTCACAATAGTTTAAAGTAGAGGTAAAGTCATATGGCAGGAAGGAATTCTGACGAAATCAGATGTTCTTTTTGTAATAAAACCCAGGATCAGGTGCGTAAGATGATCGCCGGTCCTTCGGGAGTATATATTTGTGACCATTGCGTGGAGATCTGCGCGGATATTGTTGAGGAAGAGTTTGAGGATGATGCAGAGGCATTTGCAGAAGAAGAGCCGGAAATGGAAATCAATCTGTTAAAGCCTGCGGAAATCAAGGACTTTCTTGATGATTATGTCATCGGGCAGGAGGAAGCGAAGAAGGTTCTTTCCGTTGCTGTTTATAATCACTATAAGCGTGTGACAGCACCGAAGGACGAGGATGGTGTCGAACTTCAGAAAAGTAACATTATCATGATCGGACCTACCGGTTCCGGTAAAACCTATCTGGCACAGACCCTGGCGAAGGTTATTAATGTTCCGTTTGCAATTGCGGATGCTACAACCTTAACCGAAGCCGGTTATGTGGGAGAGGATGTAGAGAATATTCTCCTTAAGCTGATTCAGGCAGCGGATTATGATATCGACCGTGCACAGTATGGAATCATTTATATTGATGAGATTGATAAGATCACGAAGAAGAGTGAGAACGTTTCTATTACCCGTGATGTTTCCGGAGAGGGAGTGCAGCAGGCACTGCTTAAGATTGTTGAGGGTACGGTAGCAAGCGTTCCACCGCAGGGTGGACGGAAGCATCCTCATCAGGAGCTTTTACAGATTGATACCTCCAATATCCTGTTTATCTGTGGAGGAGCGTTTGATGGTCTTGAGAAGATTGTGGAAGACCGTCTGAACCGCAATTCCATTGGATTTGATGCAGAGATCGTAAGCAGGAACAGCAAGGAAGTCAGTGAGCTTCTTGCAGAGGTAACACCACAGGATCTTGTGAAGTTTGGACTGATTCCGGAATTTGTCGGACGTGTACCGATCAATGTGTCACTGAAGGGTCTTGATAAGAAAGCGTTAATCCGTATTCTTACCGAACCGAAGAATGCGTTAATTAAACAGTATCAGAAATTATTTGGATTTGACCATGTAAATCTTGTGTTTGAAGAAGATGCAGTGGATGCCATTGCAGAGCAGGCTTTTGAGAGAAAGACCGGAGCAAGAGGATTACGGTCCATTATGGAAAAGGTCATGATGAATGTCATGTTTGAAATTCCATCGGATCGTACAATTGAAAAATGCGTGATCACCAAAGGCGCGGTAGAAGGTGAAAGTGAACCGCTGATTTACCGCAGAGAATTGATGCCTAAAGCAAACTAAAGCATGACGGACACGCTTTTGCGTGTTCGTCATATTTATATCACTTGTCATTATATTTTTTACGGAGTTGTATATGAATAAAGAACATATCCCGGTAATTCCCCTGCGGGGACTTGCAGTGTTACCGGATGCAATTATACATTTTGATTTAAAGAGAGAAAAGTCAATTCATGCCGTAGAATACGCCATGATGGGAGACGGACTGGTATTTCTTGTATCCCAGAAGGATCCGGAATGTCAGGATCCGGGAATCGGGGATCTTTATCAGGCTGGAACAGTCGCTTCGGTACGGCAGGTCACGAAGCTTCCGAACCAGATGCTGCGGATTCTCGTAGGCGGTGTGAAGCGTGCGATGCTGACTGCAATTCAGGAAGCAAATGAGGCCTTTCTGGAAGGAAGTATTATTCCACAGGAGGAGCTTGCAGACGAGGAATTATCTTCCGTGGAGGAAGAAGCGATGCTTCGACAGCTTAAGGAAACCATTGCCGAATTTGCAGCCTTGCATCCAAAGCTTGATAAGAACGCCGTACAGCGGTATCAGGCGATGGAGAATCTGGGGAGTCTGTTGGATCAGATTACCATGAATCTTCCGGTAGAATTTGAAAAGAAGCAGCAGGTATTAGAGGCTTTCAACTTAAAGGAGCGTTTTGAGGCGGTCTGTACTATCTTAGTTAATGAAATCCAGATTGCCGGAATCCGGAATCATCTGGCACAGAAATTAAAGGGGAAGGTAGAGAAGAACCAGAAGGAATACCTGTTACGGGAGCAGCTTCGCTATATCCGTGAGGAATTGGGAGAAGAGAATTCCTTTTCGGACAGTGAGCAGTTTGAAGAGAAGCTAAAGGAGCTTAAGGCCAAGCCCGAAGTAAAGGAGAAGATCCGGAAGGAAATCTCCCGGTTTAAGAGCCTGTCCGGGAACAGCTCAGAAAGTGCCGTGGAGCGGGGCTATATTGAGACACTGTTAGAGCTTCCGTGGGATAAGGCTTCGATTGATAACGAAAGTATCAAAGAGGCGGGAGAGATTCTGGAAAAGGAGCACTATGGACTGACACAGGTCAAGGAGCGTATTCTGGAATTCCTGGCGGTACGGTGTCTCACGAAGAAGGGAGAAAGTCCCATCCTTTGTCTGGTGGGGCCTCCGGGAACCGGTAAAACCTCGATTGCGCGAAGCGTTGCCAGAGCGTTGAATAAGAGATACATACGGATCTGTCTCGGAGGTGTCCGGGATGAAGCAGAGATCCGTGGCCACAGGAAAACCTATGTCGGTGCAATGCCCGGAAGAATTGCGACAGGTCTGCGGCAGGCAGGAGTGAAGAATCCACTCATGCTTCTGGATGAAATTGATAAGGTCAGTAATGATTATAAGGGAGATACCTTTTCCGCATTGCTCGAAGTACTTGATGGAGAACAGAACGTGCGGTTCCGCGATCATTATGTGGAAATTCCGCTTGATCTGTCTGAGGTTCTGTTTATTGCAACCGCAAATTCCACACAGAATATTCCCCGTCCCCTGCTCGACCGTATGGAGCTGATCGAGGTAAACAGCTATACGGAGAACGAGAAGTTCCATATTGCGAAGGAACATCTTCTGCACAAGCAGATGGAAAAGAACGGCATCACCGGAAGGTGGCTGTCTGTTTCGGACAGTGCCTTGAAAGCAATCATTTCTTCCTATACAAGAGAAGCCGGTGTCCGTGAGCTGGAACGTAAGATCGGGGATATCTGCCGCAAGGCAGCGAAGGAAATTCTGGAATGCCGTGAAGATGGCAGAGAGGAAACGAAGGTCAAGGTAACCGCTTCTAATATTGAGAAGTATCTTGGAAAGCGGAAATACACGACGGATCTTGCCAATAAGAAGTCGGAGGTCGGCATTGTACGCGGACTCGCCTGGACGAGTGTTGGTGGTGATACCTTACAGATCGAGGTAAATGTCATGCCTGGTAAGGGAGACATTGATCTGACCGGACAGATGGGGGATGTGATGAAGGAATCTGCCATTATCGGTATGAGTTATGTCCGCTCTATCGGCAAGGAGCATAAGATTGATCCGTCCATGTTTAAGGAAAATGATTTCCATATTCATATTCCAGAGGGAGCCGTTCCGAAGGACGGACCATCGGCCGGAATCACGATGGCAACGGCAATCTTTTCTGCAGTGACCGGGAAGCCTGTGCGGTGTGACCTTGCCATGACCGGAGAGATTACCCTTCGTGGAAATGTACTGCCGATTGGCGGTTTAAAGGAGAAGATTCTGGCAGCCAGGATGGCGGGTATTAAGGAAGTGCTTGTTCCTTTTGAAAATAAAAAGGATGTGGAAGAAATTCCGGAAGAGATCCGTGACGGAATTACCATTACTTATGTTAAGACCATGAAGGATGTAATAAAAAAAGCACTTGTGACTGAGTATTAAAATATATACAATGTTAGTAATGATAACGAGAGTATTCCGGACAATCCGGATGCTCGTTCAGAACGTGAGGTTTCAGCATGGTTATTAAAAATGTAAGTCTGGAAACGGTCTGTGGAATTACCAGTAAGATTCCGGACAATCCATATATTGAATTTGCGTTTGCAGGTAAGAGTAATGTAGGGAAGTCTTCCCTCATTAACGGTCTGATGAACCGCAAGTCTCTTGCGAGAACCAGTGCACAGCCGGGAAAAACACAGACCATTAATTTTTATAATATCAATGATGCCATGTATTTCGTCGATCTTCCGGGATACGGCTATGCAAAGGTCAGTGAACAGGAAAAGGCCAAATGGGGAAAGATGATTGAAAATTATCTGCACAGCTCCAGACAGTTAAAGGCAGTATTTCTGCTCATTGATATCCGGCATGAGCCTTCCGGAAATGATAAGATGATGTATGAATGGATCTGCAATCAGGGTTATGAACCGGTCATTATTGCAACGAAGCTTGATAAGATTAACCGGAGCCAGGTTCAGAAGCATGTGAAGATGATCAAAGAGGGTCTGCAGGTGGTGAAGGGAACAATTGTGATTCCTTATTCCGCACAGACCAAACAGGGGAGAGAAGAGATCTACGATTTGTTGGACAGCTATCTGATATAAAGGGGCAAGGAGTGATTTTGAAAAATCAACGGAGCACTTCGTATATCATAAAGGGGCAGAAGCCAACAGGAGGAAGAGGCGGTTATTATGGAAAAAAGAGGAACAGGAATCACTTATGTAAAGGTTATTGTTAACTTATTAATCATGGCGTTGACGATTCTTTGCTGCTTTCTGGTATTACCAAGAATTATTGTATATTTTATGCCGTTTTTTATTGGCTGGATCATTTCCCTGATCGCTAACCCGATCGTGAGGTTTTTTGAGACAAAGCTTAAGATACGGAGGAAAATGGGGACAGTTGTTGTGATCATTGCCGTACTTGCACTTGTTGTGGGTGGAGGATATTTTTTGATTTCCTGGCTGCTTGAACAGCTGATTTCCTTTATAAATGAAATTCCCGAGATGTGGGCAAATGCACAGGGAGACCTGGAAAACATCGGTAAAAAGCTGATGGTCATGTATCAGTATCTGCCAAAGAACTGGCAGGAGAATCTGGATGGCTTTCAGGGGAAATTCCAGACCATATGGGGAGACTGGGTAAGTACACTCGGAACACCGACGATTACCGCAGTTGGTAATTTTGCCAAAAATCTGCCGTTGATTGTAATCGGGATTATTATGAGTCTGCTGTCTTCCTATTTCTTTGTGGCAGAACCGGATTATCTTCGCGGCATCTGGGGGAAAATACTTCCGCGGGCATTACAGGATCGTATCGAGATGATCAAGCGTGGTTTAAAGCGTGCCGTAGGCGGCTATTTTAAGGCACAGCTTAAAATTGAGGTATGGATGTATATTCTGCTGGGAATCGGATTCTGGATTCTGCATGTAAGATATGCCTTCATTATAGCAATCGGAGTAGCCATTTTAGATCTGCTGCCTTTCTTTGGAACAGGAACCGTGCTAGTGCCGTGGGCAATCATCAAGTTTCTGAACGGAGAATACGGTATGGTGATCGGTCTGCTCATTATCTGGGGAGTCGGACAGCTGTTCCGTCAGATGATTCAGCCAAAGATCGTAGGAGATTCAGTAGGGCTGGATCCGCTGCCAACGTTGTTCCTTTTGTACATCGGATACCGTATGGGAGGTGTCTGGGGCATGCTGCTTTCTGTGCCGATTGGAATTATTATTTTTAATATGTATGAAGAAGGGGTATTCGATACCACCATTAAAAGTATACAGATTCTTTACTCCGGGGCAAGTAATTTCCGCCATATTACCGAGGAGGATATGGAACCTGTCCGCAGGTATAAGCTCCTTGAGCAGGAAAGGTTGAAGAAATCCAGAGAGCGTAAGGAGACCGGGGAAGAATCGAAAGCACAGAATCAGGGAAAATAGTAACTATTCAGTACAGGTCGAAGCATTTACTGCTGCGACCGTAAGAAAATGATTCAGTAATGCAAAATCCCATCGGCGAAGCCGATTTGGAATGGATTTTGCATCGTAACTGTGAAGGTACTGAACAGTTACGAAATGTAACAGATAAAGGGTGAACGATGCGTAATTTTAAAATGATTCTTCAATATGAAGGAACACGGTATAAGGGATGGCAGCGACAGGAGAGTACAGAACACACCATTCAGGGAAAGCTTGAGAGCATTTTAACTAAAATGGCCGGTACTCCTGTTGAAATTCAAGGCTCCGGACGAACCGATGCAGGAGTACATGCTCTTGGACAGGTTGCTAATTTCCATGCGGATATCCGGATGTCGGAGCAGGAGATTATGAATTATGTAAACTCTTATCTGCCGGAGGATATTGCAGTGATTTCAGTAAAGGAAGCGTCGGAACGTTTTCACAGCAGACTGAATGCGACCGGGAAGACCTATTGCTATCTGCTGGTTCAATCCGGAATCCCTCATGTATTTGAACGGCGGTTTGCCCATAGAATAGAAGAAAGACTCGATGTGGAAGCAATGGAGAAGGCCGCAGGGTATCTGCTTGGAACCCATGATTTTGCAGCGTTTACATCGACTAAAAAAAGTAAGAAGTCAACGGTCCGGACCATTGATGAGATTACATTTACCAGGGAATACAGTTCGGTGATGGACATCATGACAGAAGTGCAGGAGCCGGATCTGCTTCGGATTACCTATTCCGGGGATGGATTTTTGTACCATATGGTCCGGATTCTGACCGGAACACTGATGGAGGTCGGGATGCAGCTTCGCAGTCCCGAAGAGATTCCGGAAATACTTAAGAGTAAAAATAGAGAAATGGCAGGACCGCTTGTGCCTGCTAAGGGGCTTACACTGATGGAGGTTCGTTATTCGTGAAGAAGAAACTGACTGCGGAAGAGGAAAAGCAGCGCAACATACGATGGATACGAGCCTTGTTTCTGGTTTATTTATTAATTGTCATTAAACTGATTATTTTCAAATATCCGATGGATCAATTACGGGCTATTGCAGCAACGTGGCGTAAGGATGTGATTCTGGAAGGGCTGGATACTGCGAATTTTACTCCCTTTAAAACCATCCGGATGTATATTGATTATGCATATATGCTGAACAGCTTTGAAAATCTGGTGGGAAATATTCTGGTATTTGTACCATTTGGATTCCTGCTTCCCTATGTATGGAAAAAGGCCGGCAGCTTTTGGGTCATGCTGCTGAATGCCGTTATCTTTGTGCTTGGGATTGAGGTGTTTCAGTTATTCAGTGCGTTTGGTGCATTTGATGTAGATGATATTATCCTGAATTGTTTAGGTGCAGTCTGGGGCTATCTGTTTTATCTGATTGTGGAAGCAATCCGCCGTAAACGGAACCGGAAGCAGAAGCAGAAGGATAAGCAGACCGGAACAGGGCAAAGAAATAAAATTTTATAAATAGAATTTTAAGCAGAATTTTATAAGGAGGTAATTGCAATGAATTACATTAAGAGTCTGAAGGTGAATTATTCCCTGTCTGCAGTGATCTGCGTCATACTGGGAATTGTTCTGCTGGTATGGCCGGGACAGAGTACCCAGGTGGTATGTATGGTTTTGGGAATCGTTCTGGGAGGCTTTGGTCTCATCCAGATTATTCTGTATCTGGCAACAAAGGAAAAAACGATGGTTTCCCACAGCATGATGATGCTTGGGGTAGTGCTTGCCGTAATTGGCGGCTGGATTGTATTAAAGCCCGAAACGATTATTAAGGCGGTTCCAATGATCGTGGGAATTCTCATTGTGATTCACGGATTTCACAATGCGGTACAGGCAATTGACCTTAAGAAAATGCAGTATGATAACTGGTGGGTAGCGCTTCTTCTGTCTCTTTTGACGGTAGCGTTGGGAGTTGTACTGATCTGCAACCCGTTTACTATTGTGGATACTGTGGTTCGGATTATCGGAGCTTTTCTTGTTTATGATGGCTTATCCGATATGTGGATCCTGTCCCGGGTTTTCAAAACCAAAAAGAACCGGGAGAAGATTATTGACACAGATGCCGTGATTGTAGACGAAGATGAATAGCAGATGACAGCCGGAACACAGGAAATATTGGTATTGATGTCCCGGCATGGCAGCCGGACAGGCTATGCCCACGGATCTTCACTGGCGGGCATCCGTATACCGCTTAGGATGCTGGAGTATTCCCAGAGAAACCATTCACCGGTGGACTCCTTTTTCCTGAGCTTTATGGGACGCGGAGAGTCTGCACCGGCAGTCTTCAGAAACAGGCGCAGATAACCCGGTTCAATATCCTGTGGCCGTGGATCCTCCTGAATGGATAACACATAGGGTATGCCGGGCTGATAGTTATTCCGGGGCGAAGCCCCTTCGTAATAAGCAAAGGGAAGATAAGCCTTTCCCCGCAGACGATCCTGCAGGAACTGACTGTCCATGGGCTGCATGGGGCGGGGACCGCGTAAAAGATTCATGGCGGCAATGCCGTCCTCCCTGTTCCGGATAAACAAAGCCAGTGCACACAAAAACAGTACACATACAAGCTCCGGTGTACGCTGTGTATCTGCCATTTCTTCAAATTTTTCAAAAGTGTCCGGAATCTGTTCTATCGTAATTTTCATGATGATAACCCCTTTCCCCTGATGTATTTCTTTTATTTTACACAATAGAACCGGAAATTTCCCCCGCCAATTGGCTAGTACACCGAATAATAAATACCTGACACCTTGACTTGTCTGATTTTTCAGTGTACTAGTATATCGGACAGAGTGCTCATTGACTTTGTTAAAAAGCCCATGATACGATATTCTTACGCCTAAATGTGCACACGGACGGAGGATATCCATGAGTAAAGCCGCAAAAAAGAGTATATGGATCACAGCAATTGCATTGCTGCTTATCGGGATTGCCATGTGGCTGCGCTATATCAGCAGGAGCATAGACGGAACCTACGGCATAACCCAGATACGAAGCGGAATTTATATCATTCTGCTGAGTGCGTGGGGGATATCCGTTCGAAACCGTATTATTCAGGTGCAGATACGCCGTTATCTGCTGGCCATATCAGGACTGATGATTTTCTGGCTGGTGCTCCGCACGGTCAAATATTCAGTGAGCATGACGGATCTGCGCCGTTATCTGTGGTATGGGTATTATATTCCCCTGCTGTTTATTCCGTTATTGTCCATGTGGGTTGCCAGGTCTTTGGGAAAACCGCAGGATTATCGCATTCCTTTCAGTAAATGGCTGTTTTATCTGACAGCGGGTCTCCTTCTTTTGCTTGTTCTGACCAATGACCTGCATCAATGGGTATTTACCTTCCCGGACGCAGGATTAAGTGATGATGCATACAGTTACGGTCCCGGATATTATGTGGTGGCTGCATGGGAGATTCTGTGTGCGGCTGCCGCTATGGGTATGATTCTGCTCAAGTGCCGCCTGCCGCACAGCAGAACGTTTCTTTGTCTGCCGCTGATTCCGTTTGCCCTTTCTTTGGCATATTGTTATGCCTATGTGACCAGAATTCGCTGGGTCTGGGTATTGGCCGGTGATATGACGGTTGCACAGTGTCTGATGATTGTCGGAATTTTTGAGAGCTGTATCTGGTGCGGTTTGATCCCCTCCAATCTGGGCTACGATGAGCTCCTTGAGGTGACGGATCTGCCTATTCAGATTACGGACAGGGATTACAGGGTGCAGCATGCATCAGCCACCATGAAGGAACCGCTGGAGAACAGAAGGCTGCAGCAGATGACCTCCGATAGTCTTTTGCTTGATGAAAACACACTTTTAAAGAGGCACCGGCTGCGGTGGGGCTATGTTTTCTGGAAGGAGGATATTACAGAGCTTAATAAGCTTCGGCAGAGGCTCGAACAGACCAGGGAAGAGCTCCGGGATATGGGGGATGTCCTGGCAGCAGAAAACGAGCAGCAGGCAAAGTGGCTGAAGCTGACAGAAGAAAACAGATTGTATGACATGATGGAAAAGCAGACGGCCCATCAGATCGGGATGCTGAAGCGGTGGCTGGACGAGCTGAAGGAAACGGATGATCCGGGGAGGGCTCGATGCCTTCTTGGACAGGTGATTATCATCGGCACTTATATCAAACGCAGAAACAATCTCATTTTCATTGGTGTGCAGCAGGGAGAGATATCGATCCGGGAATTGCGTCTGTGTCTGAATGAATCCATGGAGAACCTTATGCTGCATGGCGTCAATTGCCGGATCAGTGTGAAAGGAGAAGGAAGGCTGTCCGTAGAACAGGCTGCGCAGATTTATGATTTATTTGAGGCAGTTGTGGAAGAGAGCCTGCCAACCCTGCAATGCATTTTATTTTTTGTTGATGCAGAAAAAACGGAAAAAGAAATACATCTCAGTGTGCAATGTGAGGAAGCACTTTGTCACCTGAAGGAACGTTTTCCGGGTCTTATGCTTGAAGAGGAGGAAGGTCTTAGTTATCTGACCTGGAATACGAAAAAGACAGGGGGTGAATGGTGATAGATGGATAGAATCAGGGAAAGCTTTGACAGTCTGCCTGTTGCAATCTGCTTTTTTGATAAAAACGGGGTGGTTCGTCTGATCAATCACAGAATGCTGATGCTCACGGACCGGCTGAGAAAAAACGGGATTCAGACGTTTGACGAGCTGGAGGCTGCACTGGAGCAGCCTCCGGAAACCGTGTGCTGTCTGAATAAAGAGCTGCAGCTTTACCGCTTTTGGGATGAAAGTGTCTTTCAATTTACGGAAAAGACAATCCGGACAAAGCTGGGGATACCCTATACGCAGGTTACAGCCTGTGATGTTACGGAGCTTTTGCAGAGTCAGAACCGGCTTCAGAAGGAAAACGAAAGACTTAAGGATGCAAATGACCGTCTGCGGAAGCTTTTTGAGCAGATGCCGGATCTGATCAGGGAGGAAGAAACCCTGGCAATGAAGCTTCGTGTACACGACGATATCGGTTACAGTATTCTTTCTGCCAGACGCCTTTTAAGTCAGCAGGCGGGACTTGATGAGATCCGTGCCGGTGCCGCAGTGTGGGAGCAATCCATTGAGGTTTTATACCGGTCCTTTAAGACAGACGAAAAGCAGGATGCGTTGGAAGAGGCTGTCAGGAGAGCGGAGGAGATGGGGATTGACGTATTACTCCGGGGAGTATTGCCGAAGGAGGGAAGAAGCCGGGAGATCATCGCACTGGCAGTTTACGAATGTGCGGCAAACGGAATAAGACATGCAGGTGCCACAAAATTGCAGGTACAGCTTTCAGCAGGGGAAGGATGCACGCAGGTACTTGTGACCAATAACGGAGAACACCCAAAGGAGGAGATCACGGAGGGAGGAGGACTTACAATGCTGCGTCACCGTGTCGAGGAAACAGGAGGAAAAATGCAGGTACAGAGCAGGCCTTGCTTCCGGCTGATGCTCAGCTTATGGAAAGGAGAAAATGACAGATGAGGGTGATGATTGTTGAAGATCAGGTAATGATCCGGGGATTATTGGAGACCTATTTTACAAAAGAGAACGGAGATCAGATTGTGGCATCGATTCCGGGTGCAGGACAGGCCGTGGAGCTTTGCAGAACCGGACAGGTGGATCTGATACTGATGGATGTACAGACGCAGTACAGGGAAAACGGACTGACGGCTGTGCGTGAGATTAAAGCCAGGTATCCCAAAATCCGGATTATTATTGTAACCTCCCTGGTCGATGGGGCAGTCCTTGATGAAGCAAAGGCGGCCGGTGCAGACAGTCTGTGGTATAAGGATTCCACAAAGGAACGGCTGATGGAATGTATCCGTCAGACCATGGAGGGAGGGCATGTGTTTCCGGATGCCCCTCCGGTCGTCCGGGTGGGGCTTGCGGACAGTACGGAGTTTACGAAAACGGAGCTGAAGGTTTTAAGGTATCTTGTGCGTGGAATGTCCTATACCCGTATTGCGGCAGAGCTTGGATGTGAAATGTCAACCGTGAAATTTCATGTGGCGAATATGCTGCAGAAGACAGGTCTGCAGAATAAGCTTCAGCTTGCACTGGCTGTCAGTGATGTGAAGCTTATTGCGGATCTGGCAGGAGAATAAAAGCCGCCCGGATCATAAGATCCGGGCGGCTTTTGACATGCTGTTTAGTAACCGTTAGTGTTGTAGTTGATACAGATTTCATTCATTGTCTGGCAAAGCTTATTGACATAAATAAACGGTCCGACAATGATGCATGCACCTAAGACATTCCAAAGCCAGAAGGTGGAAGCTCCAAACTCTGTCTGGATACCTCTTGCACGGGCCTCGTCACCTACTCGCTGGGACATCTTGTGATACCAGACAAGAGGGTAGATCCCCAGCGTCAATCCGGACAGAATAAAAATCATCAGACAATAATGCATCGTTTTTAATCCATCCCGCTTCGTAGCAATAGTATTCAGATCATCGGTGAATTTAGTCATGAAATAAATACCGTAGATTCCGCAGGTTATAAAGGACAGTAAAAAGTACATCGGCATACTCCGGTCTGTCTTAAAACTTGGTTTTGCTGTGACGTTTGGGTTGTTTTCCATAGCAGATCCTCCTTAAGTATTTTTTTTGACCTTATCATACAAAATGCATAATTGCAAACACTATTTGCAAAAAAAAACGAAACTTACAGAAAATTAATTGCAAAGTACTATTGCTATTATATATTAT
>ERZ791927.610-NODE-610-length-34837-cov-6.881088_pt1 | contig 34837 bp, 35 predicted proteins | sample MGYA00510130_ERZ791927 | MGnify/ENA primary metagenome ERZ791927 (study PRJEB30046, sample SAMN00792055) | human gut metagenome | study: EMG produced TPA metagenomics assembly of the A metagenome-wide association study of gut microbiota in type 2...
AGTGAAATAAGCACATAGAGAAATAAGAATACAATATCAAATGGAAAGCGTGTAGCTCAATGAGTTACACGCTTTTCTTGTTTTTGGCCGTACACAATAATATTGCTATCTTTGCGTTATTATTATAAACATCTGTACCTTATTTGTACCTGTAAGAAAAAGTAGATATGATGAGAAGAATAGATATTAAGAACTACAAAATGAATGAATTATGGCAGTAGCAAAGTATAAGATAGTACGGAAATGTCCTGTGTGCGGAGAAGAGTTCTTCGCAAGGACTTTGGAGTCCTGGTATTGTTCACCCAAATGCTCCAAGGTGGCGTGGAAGCGTAAGCATGATGAAGAAAAACGCCAACTTGAACTGGACAAGATTGTAAGCAATATGCCCAAGTCTAAAGAGTATATCAGCATAACGGAAGCGTATGCTATGTTTGGTGCAAGCCGCTCAACCATTTATAGGCTCATCTACATGAAAAAGATTTCCTTCATTGAGCCAGAGAAAGGAATACGACTTGTATGCAAAGGAGAACTAATGAATCTGTTTCCGTTAAGACAGTCTCCGCTTGACACCAAGCCAAGGAAACCAGTTACCATGTACCGCATGGAACCAGAGGATTGCTATACAATAGGTGAGATTTCCAAGAAATTTCATCTGGATGACAGCACCGTGTATGCTCATATACGAAAATACTCAATACCGACCCGGCAAATCGGTAATTATGTGTATGCTCACAAGGAATCAATAGACAAACTTTATAAAGATATAAAACCATTATGAAAAGATTAGATTATACTAAAGTCTCCGTCAAATTAAAGAAAAGTGAGTGGAGAGATGAGTGGTTCATCTATCTTGAAGCTTATCCTGTTTATGAGACGGGAAATGACAAACCCAAACGAGTGCGTGAATATCTCAGGAGGTCTATTACTACCCCTATATGGGATAAACGACGAAGCGAGCGAGCCGTTGCTGGTAGAATAAAGTACAAGCCCAAGCGAGATGACAATGGCGTTATTCAGTGTAAATCCAAGCAAGATATGGAAACTTGCCTTTATGCGGATGGCGTTCGAGTCCTGCGTCAAAAAGAGTACGACAACATGGCTCTCTTTACTGACCAGCAAATGGAAATGGCAGAACAAAGCGAACGCTCAAAATGCAATGTTCTGGAGTATATTGAGAAGTTAATCAAAGAAAGAGAGGAAACTGCGTCAGAATCGATAGTTGTCAACTGGCGCAGATTGCACACACTGTTGTCAATGTTTGCCAAGTGTGACTACATACAGTTCTCGCAGATTGACATGAAGTATATTGAGGCATTCCGTTCCTTCTTGATAAAGGCACCGCAGGGTGGTTCTAAGAAAGGAACTATTTCAAGGAATACGGCATCGACGTACTTCTCTATCTTCAAGGCGGCACTCAAACAAGCTTTCGTGGATGGCTATCTGAATTGTGATATTGCTGCCAAGGCTAAAAATATCATGTTTCAGAGTGCTCGAAGAGAGTATCTGTCACTGGAAGAACTTAATATATTGGCAAAGACTCCGTGTGATGATATACTAAAACGGGCAGCCTTGTTCTCTGCACTGACAGGAATGCGACATAGCGATATTCAAAAGCTTAAATGGTCAGAGGTTGAAGAATACAATGGTGGGTACCGTCTCAATTTCACTCAGCAGAAGACTAAGGGCGTTGAATACATGCCTATATCGCCACAGGCATACAAGCTTTGCGGTGAGCGCAAGAAAGACGGAGAACTGTTGGTGTTTGCCGGACTGCCTGACCCTTCATGGATATCTAGGCCTTTGGAACGGTGGGTAAAAGCATCAGGGATTACCAAGCACATCACCTTTCATTGCTTCCGCCACACCTATGCAACGTTACAATTGGCTAACGGTACAGACATATATACCGTAAGCAAAATGTTAGGGCATACCAATGTAAAAACCACGCAAATCTACGCAAAAGTAATTGACAAGAAGAAAGATGAAGCTACAGAAGCTTTTAAGTTGGACATAGATGAATAGTGATTATCATTTGTAAGCACTTAGTATAGAAGACCACTTGTATCAATAAGTCCTTTATTGTACAGGTGGTTTTTAGTGCCTTTCATTTTCAACATTCTATGTAATGATGCTATTGTTTTGGCACTTTAACCTTTCGTGGAAACCAAACATTTATAACAATAAACAGATAAAAATGAAAAAAGACAGCCTTTTTTGGCTTCTCTCTTTTTGAAGAGAGCAAGCGTGTCCACAAACATGTGGAGTGTACAGAAGACTTCTACAGAGAACTGTATGAGTTGTTTGAGATCGCAAGAAGTTGGTATCTTCAAGCTGAAAAGAATCATATGAAGACAGAGTACTTCATAGAACTATTTGAGCGCAGTCACCAATATATTGACTGTGATTGTGCACGTTGTAAGAACTCGCGACAGATGGCAATTGGCATTATTGGTACTTTGTTTAGAGACTCTAAGTGTGTGTCAATAATCAAGAAAAAAGAAGATTATTCCAAGCAGGAACTTATTGAGTTGTTTCTTCAACATGTGGGTACTGGTCTGCCAATCCTTACCCGAAAGAAATCGTCCATCCTCACTTTGGGATGCCAATTGTCAGACAGACAGATGGATTTGTTGGTAGAACTTGTCCAAAGTCACGACATATTTGATTTTGCCGACAACAGTGATGTGCGTAGCGAGTTGTGTCGCCTATTCAAGTGCGACTTGGACGCATCTATCCGTGTAAAGAATGTACGTAATGTAGCCGTACTGTTTGACGCTATGGCTCAATACCATTTGATAAACAATAATTGGCAATATGTCATGGGAGAAGGTCGCTTCTTAACCAGTATCAAAAAGGATGGAACAGAGAAATTCATAACTTCAAGTTGTCTTTCCTCTTCTCTTTCAAGGATAAGAAGAAACGTTTCCATGACAGCAAGTCAATATGCCATCTGCAAATCCATCGAACAGATATTAAGAGAGGAATAAATCACAATAATTCTGCTAAATGAAAGTAAAAACGTGATAGTTTGGTTGATACTGCCTTACTATCACGTTACTTTTTCTATTTAGTGACAGTCTCCCCATAACTTTGCATCAAAAATCATAAAAAATAATTAGCATGGAAGAAAATAGTATAAGATTTGAAGATATTCCCAACGCTATAACGGGGGTACTGAAAAAGCTGTCATCATTAGAAGACAAGATTGATGGTATATATGAACTTGTTCAATCAGAAAAAGAAGAAACATGGTTTACGGTTGCTGAATTATGTGCTTATCTCCCAACACATCCGGTAGAGCATACCATATATTGCTGGACAAGCAATCGGGAAATACCGTTTCACAAGAGAGGCAAACGCATCATGTTCCTCAAATCTGAGATAGATGAATGGCTTCAAGGAACCAAGGGCAAATCGAAGAACGAGATTCAAAGAGAAGCAGAGGAATATGTACTATCTACACAAAGAAAGAATAGACGGCTAATATAACCGTGCTACTGTCTGTAAACAATTTAATTAAGGTACGTGACACATGAATGAAAGACATTTTAGACTCTATGAGCGAATTGTCGCAATAGAAGACAGTTTGGAGGCTTTGGGACCTATTGACAAACTAATAGAGCGAATCGAGGAATTGGAGAAGATGGTCAAGCAGACCAAAACCGTCTTGGGGTTTGACGAAGCATGTAAGTATATTGGTGTTTCTGAAAGCCTGCTATACAAACTTACAGCCGCAAAAGAAGTTCCACACTATAAGCCAAGGGGAAAAATGCTGTATTTTAATAGAGAAGAAATCGACAAGTGGCTGCTCCAAAACAAACAAGAGGTCATTGGAATGGTAACGAAAATAGAAATTGATAATCCGAAAGAATGAAAATGGAAGAAAATAACAAACATGTACAGCCTAACTCAAAAGAGGAAGGAGTACAGCGTCTCAATCGCATATTGAGCGAATCGTTGATAAAGGCAACAGATACTTATAAAACACCTCCTCAGATTATATGGGTTGATAATTCCAGCATAGCCACATTGGGCAACTTCAGTGCTTCTACTGGTAAGGCAAAGGCGAAAAAGACCTTCAACGTGTCTGCCTTGGTAGCCGCTTCCCTCGCCAACGGCAAGGTACTGAACTATCGCGCCAGTCTGCCAGAGGGGAAACGCAAGATACTGTATGTAGATACGGAGCAGAGCCGCTATCACTGCCATAATGTGCTGGAGCGCATCCTGAAGCTCGCTGGTCTACCTACAAGCATCGACAACGAGAACCTTGACTTTATCTGTCTGAGAGAGTACACGCCCTCCGTCAGGATAGAGGTCATAGACTATGCGCTTGCCCAAGACCAAAGCTATGGACTGGTCATCATCGACGGAATCAGAGACCTGCTTCTCGACATCAACAATGCGGGAGAATCGGTCGAGGTCATCAACAAGATGATGGAATGGTCATCAAAGTATGACCTGCACATCCATTGCGTATTGCATCAGAACAAGGGCGACAATAACGTGCGCGGGCATATCGGTACGGAGATGAACAACAAGGCAGAGACGGTGCTTGTCATCACCAAGAGCACCACCAATCCCGACATCAGCGAGGTGAAGGCGATGCACATCCGTGAGAAGGAGTTCAAGCCGTTTGCCTTTACAGTCAATGAGGAAGGGTTGCCAGAGATTGTCGAGCACACGCCGGAGAAGGAAGAAGGTGACAAGCAACCGTCAAGGTTTACTTACCAAGACTTGACATCCGAACAGCATAACGAGGCGCTGACGGCTGCATTCAAGGAGAAACCTATCAAAGGATTCGATCGCATGGTGGAGGAATTAACGCAAGCCTATGCAGACATTGGCTTTAAGCGTGGCAGAAGCGTCATCATCAAAATGCTGAAATACCTGATTAACGAGCAAAAGCTCATAGTGAAGCGGGATAATCATTACTATTTCGGATATACACCTGCCGAGATTGACCTGTTCCATGAAGAGGAATAAAAACAGTTCAGAAACCAGTTTAGTTTACGTCCGTACCTATATATAAGAAATAAGGCCAAAGTAAACCGAAATCGGAGGCTGAATTGGGAAGCGGAAAAGTAGTTTAGCAAATGGTTTAGTTTACGGGTGTGCCTATATAGGAGAAAGGGTAAAGTAAACTGTTTCCATGGACAAAGTAAAACCGAACAAATGAAAGTACAATGAATATTGAACAATCGAAGAAACTGAGCATTATAGACTTCTTAGACAAGGAGAATGTAACGCTGAAAAAGAAGAAGGGCAATGCCTACTGGTATCTGTCACCCTTCAGGGACGAGAAGACCGCATCGTTCAAGGTCAGCAAGAAGGAGAACCTGTGGTACGACTACGCCATTAAGGAGGGCGGTGACCTTGTGGAGCTGGTAAAGCGTATGTATAACAAACAATCCGTTTCCGATGCCCTTGCCTACCTTGCGTCCAAGAGTATTGCCACTGTGGATAAGGCAATCGAGACCGCTATCGCAGCCAAGGAATACACGACAACCAAGATGAACGATGTGAAGCTGCTCCCACTGAGCAACCATTCTCTGCTGTCCTATTTCAGTAGCCGACGGATAGACATCACCATTGGCAGGATGTATTGCAGGGAGATACACTACAAGGTTGAGCAAAAACATTACTATGGCATTGCCTTTGGCAATCTGAGTGAAGGACATGAGGTGCGCAATCCCTATTTCAAGGGCTGCATCGGGCATAAGGACATCACCCTGCTTGCCCATACGTTCAACGAGTGGCAAAACGGTTGTCTGGTCTTTGAGGGCTTCATGGACTTCCTTGCTTATATGACCCTCGTTAAACAGCAAGACCGATGGTTTGTCGTTGAAAGCCCTTGCGACTATATGATACTGAACTCAGTCGCCAACCTCAAACAGGCATTGCATTACCTTGACCGTTACACCCACATCCATTGCTTCCTCGACAACGACCAGGCAGGACGCAAGACGGTTGAGAGCATCAGCAATGTATTCGAGTACAGGGTGACGGACGAGTCCTTCAGATATGCCGACTACAAGGATGTCAACGACTATCTGATGAGGAAGAAACGAACGGCATCTGAATGACATTATAAAGACGAAAACACCATCATTTGATGCAAAAATGGCTCAAATGCATTGAAATTACATATCAAATCTGCACTTTTTCGCCCAAACATGCTTGATTCTCAATTATTATCCTTATTTTTGCATCGTTTTAATACATTATTAAAATGTAGCAGAATGGAATTGAAAAAAGAAATAAGGATATTGGGCAGACGCTTTGAGGTGGAACCTCGTGCCAAGGAAAGCCTGAAAGGCATCACGGTTGGCGAGAAACTCTCATACCGTTTCTATGATGGCACATACCAAGGCACGCCCCTGCTGTTCGTTGAGCCCAAGAAGGGCAATCCCTCTCCACGGACTTGCGCCATCACGGGCAAGCGGTTGACCGAAGCCCTGGGACTGCCTGCGGTGTTTATCCTTGCGCCCGGACCCACCTACGAGCGACACAGACTGGCAGACAAAGGAGTCTTCTTTGTCATGTCCGAGGAATATGCCCATCTGCCAGGCATCATAGCATTGGAGAAGACAAGCAACAGGAAGATTGCCGAAGTATTGACCCCTGTGGCGCAATACATACTACTCTATCACCTACAGGTGGGCAGTATTGAAGGAATGTCGCCAAGGGATATTGCACCGTTGCTTCCATATTCTTACGAAAGCGTCACGTTGGGTGTCACCTGTCTTGAAGATGTAGGACTGTGTCAAAAGATTCAGAACGGACAGCGCAGCAAGGTGGTACACTTCGAGTTGAAGGGCAAGGAACTGTGGGACAAGGCTCAGAACGTCTTGCTGTCACCTGTGGAGAACCGCATCTTTTGCGATGACATACGCTTGGATGCGGAATACCCCGTATGCGGCATCAATGCCCTGGCACATTATTCCATGCTTAATCGTGACCGGGAAGAGATGATAATGATGACAAGCAAGGAATATCGTGCCGTCAAGTCGGCTGATGTCATGGAGAATCCCAACATCTATGACGGCAACTATATCATAGAGGTATGGAAATACCCTGTTGTCAGCAAAATGGGCGACAAAAGCCAGTGGGTTGATCGCCTTTCCCTTGTCCTTTCGTTGAGAGATGATGATGATCCGAGAGTAGAAAAAGAAGTAGAACGAATAATCAGTGAACAGAAATGGAAGGATTAGTCAAGTTCCGTGAAGCATTTGCGGAATACTCAGAAAACTATGTGGTGATAGGCGGAGCAGCCTGTGACATCACCATGACCAATACCGTGGTGCGTCCACGCGCCACACACGACATCGACATGATAGTCATCGTAGAGAACATGACCGAGGCTTTCGCCAATCGCTTCTGGCAGTTTGTGCGGGAGGCTGGCTATCGACCTGAAAAGAGGAAACAGGAGGCTGGTGAGCCACCAAGGTATGAAATGTATCGTTTCCTTGATGGTAAAGACGGCTATCCCGAGATGATAGAACTGCTGTCACGCCACCCCGACGTGCTTGGAGAGCCAAAGGGATTTGTCATAGAACCTATCCCGACCGATGAAGATGTGTCGAGTCTTAGTGCCATCATCATGGACGATGATTACTATCACTTTACTATCGCACACAGCCAACTGACTGATGGCATACGCCATGCCAATTCCGCTGCCTTGATAGCACTGAAGGCAAGAGCCTACCTAAATCTCATGGCAGACAAGCGGGACGGCAAGCATGTGAACACCAAAGACATCAAGAAGCACCGTTCGGACATCCTGAAAAATGTGGTCATAATGACTGAGGACAACATTGAGGCTCCTGCTTCAATAGTGGCATGTATAAGGGAGTTTGTCGCCTCCATCAGAGCCGACTGGTCAACTCTCGCAGAACCATTGTCAAAGTCACTCGGTCAAGACGAGGCATTTGTGACCGGACTGTTAGATCAACTGGATGAATTGTTTATAGAAGCATGACCAATATGAAGATACAATACGCATCCGACCTGCATCTGGAGTTTGCCGACAATTGGCGGTATCTGAAAGCCCACCCCTTGGAGGTGACGGGCGACATACTGCTGCTTGCCGGCGACATCGGCTATCTCGGCGATGACAACTACTCCAAGCATCCCTTTTGGGACTGGGCATCGGAGAACTACAAGGAGGTGCATTGCTGCATGGGCAACCATGAGTTCTACAAATATTATGATGTGGCGACACTGCCCGACGGCTATCTCTTGGAGGTACGTCCCAATGTATTCAGCCACTACAACGGTATTGCGAGGATTGGCGACACCGACATCATCCTCTCCACCCTTTGGTCGAGGATTCCTTTGGAGGACGCTTACTTCACCGAGCAAGTGATAAGCGACTTCCGCCGTATATTATATAAAGGTGAGCTGATGACCCATGCCCAATTCAATGCTGAGCATGAACGTTGCCTCACCTTTATCAAGGATGCAGTGGCATATTCGCAAGCAGCCCATAAGATTGTTGTCACCCATCATGTACCATCGTTCCGTATGCTCCACCCAAAGTTTCAAGGCAGCAAGGCAAACGTGGCGTTCACCGTAGAGTTGGAGGACTATATCACCGATAGCGGCATAGACTATTGGATATACGGACATTCGCACACCAACATCGATGCCAGGATAGGCAACACCCAATGCTTGTCCAACCAGTTGGGCTATGTTTTCTCTAACGAACATCAGGACTTCTCCCATGGCAAGTACCTGACCATATAGCCATCCACATTTTTTTCATCCACCCTCTTTACAAGCTCTTCCCTATCGGAAGGGCTTTTTTTGTGCCTTTCGAGTTTGATTTTTGAGTATGATTGCGAGTGTAATCAAAATTAGAGTTAAGATTTGGCTCCGCGGAAAGTCATTTCGGTTTAAGATTGAAGAAAAGGTAGTTCCTTTGCATCGGCAATAAGCCAAACCATAGTAAAATCAAACTTGAAAATATGAAGTCATTTGTAATATTCGCCATTGTCGTGACCATAATCTATGTCATCTACTATACGGTCATCATCGTGCAGGATCTGTACGGAAAGCCCAAGGACGAGAAGTCACAGGGCGAGTCGTTTGATGTCAGTGACATGACCGACGAGGAAGAGTCGATAGCGGTCAGCGAGAGCGACGGTGGTTTCAGCGTAGGCGACAACCAATATGAGACAGCCTACGAGGAGAAGCAGCTTGCAGAGCCTACAGAGGAGGCAGCCGCCACTGCGGAAGAGAGCAAGCCTCATGTGCTTGAAAAGATACAAAGCGCAATCGAGAAGAAGATGGAGGAAGTGAATACCACCTATTCCGACCCCATGTATTCGGAAGAATTGAACAACACCATCATCGCCCGCGGTCTTCGTCACAATGGACGTGACATGGTCAAGGTGGAATCACTCAATAATGAGATATGATGTCAAAAACAAGAAGTGCATTTCTATCATTATATGCCGCTTTAACCCCAGCTCTGGCCAGTGCTAAGTGTGGCAACGTGGACTACAGCTGGGGAGCGGACGCACTTGCGAGTGCCCATGACTATGCCGTGACGATGATGCTCTATATCGTTTATCTGTGCTATGCAGTGGCGGGCATCGTGGTCATAGTCAGCGCCTTGCAGATATATATAAAGATGAATACGGGCGAAGAAGGAGTGAAGAAGAACATCATGATGCTGGTGGGAGCCTGCCTGTTCCTCATAGGAGCGACCATCGTCTTCCCCGCTTTCTTCGGTTATCAGATTTGAGATACAGGTGATACGAGATAAGATAACTCAAAGTGTAACAAATTAAAAGGTAAAAAGAATGTTTGAAAGGATTAACAAGAAGGTGAAGGGATTCTTCTCTTCACAGCGCATGAAAACGCTCGCCCTGATGTTGCTTGTCGGCACCACCGCAGCAATGGCACAGAACGCAGCCGGCGACTACTCGGCAGGAACGACCGCGCTTACCACAGTGACGGAGGAAAACGCATTTTGGATAAATCATACTCAAATCAAGTATGACAAAATGAATATCAGACTAAAGAAAACACGCTACAAATGAAGGATTTACGAGTATAATCCAAATCTTAAACTTCTTAAACAGGTTTGCAATAAGTTTGATTTCTCTGGGAACAATTGTCGGAACATTACTAACTTTGTACCCACAGGCTGAATAAAAACAGATAAAATTGAAGAAATATGAAGGTAATTGCAGTATTGAGAAAAAGCAACTCACTCGTGTATATCAGAGTGATGTTTGGCAGGGATAAGGATGTCAAGGTCTCAACCTCCATGCACATCGACCCCATCTATTGGGACAGCAAAATCCCCGGTTATAAGAACACGAAGAAAGTGCCCAAGGAGGTACGTGAGAAGTTCAACAACACGTTGAAGGAAATGATTGCGTATGTAGAGGCGAATGTTGACAAGGATGTGACCTGCCCTGTTCTGACCGCCATCATTGATGACTTCCTCCACCCCGACAGAAAGAGCAAGGAGAATGCCAAGGCTAATGACACCACTCCATGGGGAAGCGGCTTCTTTGACAGAGCCGAGCAGTATCTGACCGAGTACAAGACCAAGAACGCAAGCGGAATCCGTGCCGTGTTCAGAAGGCTTGAACGTTTGGAGGCATGGAAAAGGGAAATGGAGGGTGATACCGATTTCAGGTATGAGGTTTCTACCTTTGGAGCGGAGCAGCTGGAGGAGTATATGAAATATGTGACGGAGGAGTACGACCTCTATGTGAAGCATCCCGACTTCTTCGCCAAGTTCGAGCTGTACCACTCCACCATGCGCCCCTCTTCCAAAAACTCCTCTTTCAGCGGAGGGCTTCGGTTGAAGGCTTTTCTCAACTGGTGTGTCAAGAAAGGCTATTCGGACGATGTGTCTTTCCGGCAGGTGCAGACCCACGGTCATGTCTATGGCGATGCCTACTATCTGACTGTCGAGGAGCGCAACCAAGTCTATCAGTGCCAGTACGGACGCAGCTACCATGCCTCTCTTGTAAGGGACATGTTTGTCTTCCAGTGCCTTGTAGGGTGCAGGATGGGCGACCTGTTCAATCTGACACGCAGCAACATCATTGACGGATGGTTGGAGTATATCCCAGGCAAGAATCTGAACAACGGCAACACAGAGCTTGTACGTGTGCCCCTGTGCGACACCGCCAAGGAGATTCTGGCAAGATACAGCCATGTCTCGCCACGTCTGTTCCCTGCCATCTGCGAGGCTCAATACAACATGTACATCAAGTTCGTGCTTGACTTCGCTGGCATACACCGTATGGTCACTGTGCTCAATCCTCTGACCAGACAACCCGAACAGAGGATGCTCTGCGATGTGGCAACCTCCCACACGGCACGCAAGACTTTCATCGGCAACCTCTATGCCAAGGTGAAAGACCAGGCTTTGGTCTCCTCACTCACGGGGCACTCGCCCCAGAGCCGTGCATTCCAACGTTACCGCACCATCGATGACTCCATGAAGCGTGAGCTGATTGGCATGTTGGAAGAGTGATTTCACCACCTTATATATAATCATTAGATATATACATACTATGAACGTAACAGCATTTGTAAGGCAGACCGCCACTGCCAAGAAGAAAGCAACCATCTATATCCGTGTTCGTGACAATGACACCAAGACCGACATCAAGGCGGCAACGGAACTTTCCATCAATCCTGCCTACTGGGATGCGGACAGGCAAGGCTACAAGAGCCGCGTGACTATGGTTCGTGACGAGGAGCGCAGGACATTGAACGATGCCGTCCACGACCTGTGCCGCACGGTGTCGCAGGAATACTTCAAGGGCGCAACGAGTGACTGGTTGAAAAAGACCATATTCTGTTTCCACCATCCGAATGCGTACAAACTGACCCAAGCGACCGTACAGGAGACAAAGCTGTCGAAGTTGGTTGAAGAGTATATATCACACAAGGATTTCGACAAACGGCAAGCGACATCGGTCAGAGGTCTGGTGGGGAAAATTGAGCGTTTCGAGAGGTTTCAGCGCAACGTCCGCAAGAAGAAGGACTACACCATGAATGTGGACAGTTTCACCGTGGATGATTTGGAAGCCTTCCAGCATTATCTCATCCATGAGAATGAATACTATCACCAATACCCGCAGCTCTATCTGGGCATGGACAAGTGGACAGCAGGAACGAAGCGTTCGGACAACACGCTGCATACGGTCTTCACCCGACTGAGGACAATTGTAAGGTGGTGCATCCACCAAGGCATCACCAGGAACAACCCCTTTGACGTGTTCGAGATACCCAAAGCCATCTTCGGCACTCCGTTCTTCCTCACCATCGAGGAGCGTGACAGGATATGGAGCCACGACTTTTCCGACAGCCCTCATCTGGCTATGTTCCGTGACATGTTCGTCTTCCAGTGTTTCATCGGTTGCCGCTTCGGCGACCTGATGCGTCTGACCAACGGAAGTGTCATTGACGGGGTGCTGGAGTATATCGCCCACAAGACGATGAAGCACGATGCGAGAACCATACGTGTGCCACTCAGCAAGACCGCCATGACCATCTATGAGCGATACCGGGGTGTCCCCACCAAGTCGCTTTTCCCACACTACAATGTGAGCGACTACAACAAGGGCATCCGTGAGGTGTTGCGGACAGTGGGCATCAACAGGATTGTCAGCGTGCTCGACCCGGTGACGAGGCAGAATGTGCAGAAGCCGCTCCATGAAGTGGCAACCTCCCACACGGCACGCAAGACCTTCATCGGCAACCTCTACAAGCAGGTGAAAGACCCAAGTCTTATTTCCTCCATGTCGGGGCACACCAACGGCAGCCAGGCATTTGCCAGATACCGCACCATTGATGACGAGATGAAAAGGGAACTTATCGGGATGCTCGACTGACAGGACATTTGCCAGTATTGATGCCAAGTTCGTCTGGCAGGACTATTTTATGAGAGACTACGGCTGCAGGGGATTTTGGCTGTACACAAGTTGTACCAGTTCCCCCTGTTGCCTTTACAGAACAAGATTATTTCAGGATAACTTTTTTAGATTTATGGACCTACTAAGCATGATAGAAGCAGGCGGCAAGATGAAGATCGAGGTGTCCAGTGACGACCTTGTCCTCTTTGCCGACCGGCTGATTGAGAAAGCGATGGAAGCCAAGGCACTTATGATGGAGAAGACTCCCGAAGATGAGACCTGGCTGAGTACGGATGAAGTTGCCAGGATGTGCGGTGTCTGTGAGACCACACTCTGGTCATGGGAGAAGAAAGGCTACCTCGTGCCTTCACGCATGGGCAGGAAGAAGCGATACGCCCTTTCCGCCATCCAGAAGTTACTGTCCTCACATACCGATGCGGCAGCAGCCGACAGATAGCGGTTTGCAGCCATTTGTATCAACCACGGTTCGGTATGGCTTCGCAGCCTTGCCTTTCGGGTGTTCACCCTTATCTGTCTTCCCTCTTTTCCCTTTCCGGCAGCGCAGCAATCTTGATTGCCACGTCTGAGAAGAAAGTTTGGAGTGTTTGGGGAGCAAGTATAGGTTTTACGTCCCGAAAAACCACGGCAGAGAAGCCGACCGTGCCACACACGAAAGTCAAAGATATGGATAATCCCCAAACACCCAAGAGCGGAAAGCAGAAGAACAAGGGCGGTCGCCCAAGGTCTGACGAGAGGGAGAAACGGAAGTATTCCGTCAAGGTGTATTTCGACCAAGGCAACTACACGAAGCTGTTGCGAAGGAGCAAGAACAGGCAGTGCTCGCTGTCCTCACTTGTCTATGAACTTGCCGTAAACGGATACGTCCGTGAGGCGATGTCGAAGGAGGATGCCGCCAATATACGCTCCCTGTCGGGCATGGCGAACAACCTCAACCAGCTCGCCCATGAGGCTCACGTACACCATTTCTCCTTTGTTGAAAAGAGGGTCTTGGAACTGGCAGGGAGGATTGATGAGATTCTCGTCCGGCTGGGTAACTCTTAGGAATATATATTACTCGTCCCACTATGTGCACTTACTTTGCCAAGTATCTGCACATACTTGGGCATTTATCTGCACATACTTTTTTATAGCAACTTTTATGATAGCACAGATTAACACCGGCAGGGGATTCGGAGGGCTGGTCAACTATGCTAATGACATAGCCCATAAGAACACTGCCATCATAGCATCGGCTGGTGTAAGCACCACTTCTAATGCCACTATTGTTGCCAGTTTCAAGGCACAGGCTCGGATGCGTCCATCACTGAAGAATTTCGTGGGACACATATCACTGAGTTTCCACCCTGATGACACACCCAGGCTCACCAACAAGTTCATGGCGGAAGTGGCACAGGAATATCTCCGCAGACGTAGGATTGTGAACACACAGTTCGTGATATTCCGTCACCATGACCAGCCGCATGGTCACGTCCATATCGTTTACAACCGTGTCGATAATGACGGCAATGCCATCAAGGGCGACTGCAATTTCCGTGCATCGGCAGCAGTCACCAAGGCTCTGACGAGGGAGTACGGACTTACCTTCGGCAAGGGTAAGAGGGATGTCAGGCGCAGCCACCTCAAAGGCAGGGATGCGGTGAAGTACCAGTTGTATGACACTATTTCCGCAGTCCTAAGCCACTGCCACGACTGGCAAACGCTTCGGACAGCACTGGCGGCTCGGGGCATCACCATGAACCTTGTCCAAGGCGATAATGACCGCATCTGCGGCATCACTTTTACGGACAACAGCCGTGGGGTCACTCTTTCCGGTAGTAAGATAGACCGCAGCCTGTCTCTCGTCCAACTGAGCAGGACGCTGGGCGCACCAGAGAACCAAGTTCACCTTTCTTCCCTCATTTCCTATCGTGACGAGACCCGGACGGAAATCGGTCAGTCGGTCGGCTTGCTTCATGGCAGCACATCTTCCAACGCGTGGCAGCACGAGGCTTCCGATTCCTCTCCTGTCGGTTCTGATGTAGTGGCAAGCGGCACCGATGGAGAAGGCTCATCTATTGGCAGCAATCTTGTGGGAGCAGTGGCAGAAGTTATACTCCAGCCAACCATTGCTCACACATCAGGAGGTGGCGGTGGAGGCAATGACCGTGGTTGGAATGACGAGGACAAGGAGAAAAACAAGAAGAAACGTAACGGAGGAATGAGGAGATAAGTGTATGGCAAACAGAAAAGTGACACCTTTGAAGGATGAACCTGGCACGTCTTTGGAAGACATACAGGTTGAATTGTCCAATTGTATTCAGGCAATCAACACCCTGTCAGGCAAAATAGACACCCTTGCCAAGCCCACCGCCAACGACACGTCTTCATTGAAGGATGCCGTTGGCAAGGCTGCGGCAAATGAGGTGAAGTTGCTGTTGGAAGCACGGCAGAGGAAGTTTGAGGAAGAGGAAGAAGCGGCAAAGGCAAGAGGCGAGATAACACAGCAGGAATACTTCCAGACATTGACCGAAAGATATGATGAAGTACTCGCCAAGTGTATCGCCCTTGTAGATGCCCACAAGAAGCATTGGCCGGAGTTAGTACACCAGTGCGAGGACACCGTGAAGAAGGTTGGAGAACAGAGCAAGAAGAACTCGGATGCCCTGACCAAGATAGCGGATTTCGTCAACAGAGTAACAGGAGCGCAACAGCACAAATGCGTTTCTCCTCCATTGCCCAAGGACAAGGCCGAGATCATTCCGTTCATGAAGCAATACCTCTTGTATGTGGTCAAGCGGCTCTGCCACTCCTGGCACTTCCGCAAGTTTCTCCACATCTGTATGTGTACATTGTCGGCAGTTTTCCTATGCGCCCTGTGCATTATCGCCAACGACAACGCAAGGCTGAGAACCATCGAGGAGAAGTATGTCCTTCTCCGTGACTTCTCCCGACTGGATGACCGCACATCGCAGCGAGCCGACTACATCGAATGGCTCTACTCAGACGAGGACGAGCACCGTCAGGAAATTGATGAGCTTTGGCAACAGAGACAACAACGATTGAACGTTTTCGTTAAGCCAAATGAGCAATGACAAGCTTGCCTTAATCATTGCCATGGCGAGAAAAGGTCGGATGATATCCAACAACAAAAAACAAAAGTGAGTATGAACGAACGACAAAACGATAGCCCAAGACAAGCAGCCGTCAATGCCCTCATCAGCCGGGTAAAGACAGGTTGGGCTTATTACTCCATGCGTGATGCTGTGAACAACTATCTGGAATCATGTTGTTCCATTTGAACGAGCAGGATGAATTCTTATGTATTGGCGATTTCGACCTGCACGACTATCATAGAAAGGATAGGGATCAATATTGGCAGTAAATCCAACACCATCGCTTGTAAACCTCGGTTCGCTCCTGTCACTGATTGAAACAACATACCAATCTCCATCAGGAATTGTGTAACTTTTGCAGTTGGAGGCTCCAATTACTGCATTACATTAAAATACCTGTTTATCACCATAATACATTGTATAGGTACCCTGAGACCTATATTTATTGACTAGAGTTCCTGCATACACTTTTATATTTGAATTCTATTGCTGAGTACTTATTGTGCTATAATTAGACACCATTCTAAGGTAAATATCCTTGTGTTCCAACCCTCTTTGCGAGGGTAGAAACACAAGATTAGCAATTTGCCCTTTTTTATGACAATACGTGAATGCCGATACGCTTACGCTCCTTCTGGGCTTTGTCATATTTAGCCTTGAGCTTGTCTTTTTGAGATGCAAGCTTCTTGCACTCTTTACGAAGACGTTTTAGCTCCTCTTGGGGCGTCTCTTTATCATGGCTTGAACCTAACTTTTTCATTGATTTATATGTTCTTGAATTACACTTCAAAGTTACTAAAAATCAATGAGTTATACAAATTTTCAAAGAATTATTTCGCTACTTAAAACGTTAAATATCAGAGCGTTATATTAACAACTCAACGGGTGATATCAGCCTCTGTTTCTCGGAACATCTAACTGAACACCCTATTTACTTATCATATTTTTAATTTGGGAATTCAATATATAACTATTTTCCAAAATATGGGGAAGAAGGAAAGGCCTTCCCCCTTTCCACCATACTCCCCCTATTTTGACGTTTTCAAATAGCTTCATTGTATTACACAATATCTATACTCTAAAGTTTTCTATTTCGCATACAGAAGCGTATCTTTGATTTGGATCCTTGTGCAGACACTTTTTTATGAGTTCAATAATCCAATCTGGAATCCGATGGCCCTTATTGTCGGTTTTTACAAATGTTGGACTTTCGTGAAGTATCGATTCACAAAGCATTTTCCAAGTTATCTCATAAAAGGGAGGCGTTTCATAAATAAGGGTATAGATGAGTACACCTAGGCGGTAAACCTCAGCTTTGAAATTAATATCTTCTTTCTGTATAAGTACAAATGGGTTTGTGCTTAACGACTCTGGCTCGATATATTCAAATGTAGCACCCATATAGGGAAACACATGTTTACTGGTAATGTCTCCCAGCATTTCGTAATCTATCAGTTTGAGAATACCTGTATCTGATATGATAAACTGTGCGAGGTGAAGATCTCCATGTACTATATTTCTGGAGTGCAAATTTGCGATCACAGCTATAATGCGCTTTATGATGTCTATTTTCTCCGAAAAGTTCATGGTGTGATAACACACTTCCAGATTTTTTCCTTGAATATATTCCGTAACATAATACATGGACTCTATATCAAAGCAGATAAGTTTCAATATGTTTTGGGAATCTTGAAGTCTTTTAATGATGCTTATCTCTTTCTGGAAATGTTTTCGCTGATCTGGGTCGGTTAGTCGCAGTTGCTTAAGAAAGAGGTCTTGCCCCGTGCGGCTCCTAACATGATAGCTAATGCTATAGGTGCTCTGTGTCAATACCTCTACAACTGTGTATAGGCTTTGAGGGAAGTTGTAGGAAATAACAGAAGGGGGAAGCTCGCAGGATTCACGTTGTGGCAATAGAAAACCTTGGGCAATAGATTCTCTAAGAAACACACGATCATGATACGTCTGGATGTGTTCTGAGATTTCCTGTCTGTTCATCGGTTTTCGAAACCTCATGAGAAACACTTTCAGCTTCTTTGTAATGCAGTAAACATCTTTCAAGTGCCTGTCAATCAGAAGAAATGTATATTTTCTGTCGATACAAGTGAGATAGAATGGTAAAACAGCGTTTTCTATAGGAATGACAACATAATGATCGGGGAAAAGACATTGCTCTGCATCTATGCTGTGGGGGGAAGAGACATCACCCTGTGCTAGCAAGGTTTTCACTTTCTCTTCAAGACAGAAAAAACAACTAGGCAGCAACCTGTCAATGTGATTATAGAAAATGTTGTTCATGATGACTAATTCCCTAATTCCAATTGGTTCCTGATGAGCTGATAGTAATAGCCTTGTTTTTCTACTAATGAGGTGTGGGTGCCCTGCTCTATGATGGTTCCATGATCCATGACCAAAATAATATCGGCATCCTTTACTGTACTTAGTCGGTGGGCAACAACAAATACCGTTTTGCCTTTCAGAATGGGCTTCAGTTTTTCCAAGATGTCTTTTTCATTGTTGGCATCAAGCGAATTGGTGGCTTCATCGAAGAAGAAGATGTCGGGATTCTTGTAGATAGCCCGCGCTATGAGAATCCTTTGTATCTGCCCTTGACTGAGGCGCATACCATTATCACCTATTCTTGTCTCGTATTTGTATGGAAGAGGCTCTGCAAACGTTTCGACATTTGAAATGGAAACAGCCTGGTGGAAACGTTCTTCATTGAAGGATTTTTCTAAGATGATGTTTTCTCGCAGTGTGCCAGAGAAAATAAAACCATCTTGTAAAACAGCACCACAGCTGTTTCTCCAAAGACGATTTTTCACATTTTTGATATCGGTATTACTAACAACGATCTTCCCTTGAGTGGGTTCATAGAGTTTCAATAGCAGTTTAACAAGCGTTGTCTTACCACTACCACTAGATCCTACGATGGCTATCTTTTTACCTAAGGGGAGACAAAGGTTCATGTCGTGGAGAATGTCGTTTCCTGACATCACATATTTAAAATGCAAATGCTCCACAGAGATGACACCATGTTGTGGCTTAAAAGCTTCTTTGCCCCCGTCTTCTTCATTGTCTATTGAGAAAATACTATTCATACGGTCTAAACTAAGCTTAGCATCCTGATAACCGGCAATGAAGGTGAGGAATTGGGCTATGGGAACATTCAGCTCGCCAATGATATACTGTATAGACATCATCATACCAAAGGTGATGTCACCCCGGATAACAAAATAGGCTGAGAGGAAAGTGATAAGGATGTTTTTCAGTTCATTGATGAACACATTTCCCACATCCAGGTATTGGTCTATTTTAAGTGCTTTTACATTTGTATGGTATAAATCCTTTTGTATGTTCTCAATATCGTCGCGGTTTCTTTGTTCCAGATTTTGAAGTTTAATCTCAGTAATTCCTTTCAGTATCTCATAATACTTTCCCTGATTCTTAGCTTTTACGGCAAAGAGTTCATAGTTTAGTGTTTTTCTTTTATTCACAAACAAGTAGGTCCAGATGATATATAGAATGCTGCCTAAAACAAACACTAGGAAAATATAACCGTTGTATGTCATTAAAACAATTCCCAAGACCAATAGTGTAATCAGCGAAAACACACAATTCACGAAATAGACCGTCACGAAACGTTCTACTTTGTCATGATCTTGTAATCGTTGGATGAAATCACCCATGGGTTTTGAATCAAAGAATCTGACTGGTAGCCTCAGCATTTTTGTAACAAGGTCTGTAAGTAGGCTGATACTGAACCTGGAACCAAGCTTCAGGACAAGAACTTTCCTGAAGAAGTCATTGAACATGTTTCCCGTAATAAGTGCCATCTGGCCAATAAGTACCATCAAGATAAAGCTGATGTCGCCCCCTTCTATACCCTTATCTACAATCCATTGTGTTAGAATAGGGAAAGCCATTTGTATGCCAGCCCCTATTAATACGCCCAACAAGAGATATAAAAGCATCTTCTTATAGGATAACAGAATAGGGAGGAAAGTTTTTTTTTCTGTTTTTCTCTTCTTGACTGTTGCTGGTTGACAGTTGCCGTCGGGTTCTAACAGAATGACAATACCTTGTGCTCTGCTGTCAACAGTATCTGTTGACCAATGCTGTTCGAACTCACTTAATGAAAACACAACACGTCCCTTTGCAGGATCAGCTATATGAAAAAGAAAATTTCCATATAACTGGCTTATCTTGTATAATACAACAAAGTGGTTTCGATTCCAGTATAGGATGCAGGGCAGCGTTACTTCTTGCGTCAACTGTTCTAAAAAGACTTTTCCGCAGGCTACCTCGAAATGATTCTTCCTGGCTATTTCCACTACCGATGCCAATGATATGCCATCCTTAGATATGTAATAAGAATATTCACTCGCATCAAATGAATGGTACATCTTATAATGTTGGCAAATCATCTTCAGGCATGCCAAGGCACAGTCAACACTGTCATATTGCCTCACTATACGGAACCTATGAAACATGCTTTAGTGTTTTTTAGACTCGTTTTCGTATATCTTTCGCTCGCGCTGCTCCTTTCCCTTGCTAAGATTGAATGTCAAACACAGCATGACCTTTTGTGAGTAGACCTTATCTTTCATGTCAACATACTGTGTGGCTTGATGAATTCTGCTATGACTCTTCAAATTGCCGAAGGGTTGGATGAATACTATGTATAGGTCAAGATAGTCGTTGAGCGTATAGTTGACCATACCTATGCTGGAGTCGCGGGATTTACTGTACCCATTGTATTGCAACTCTTTACTGTTGTATGTGTATTGCACAATAGCTGTTAGACGAGAAGACAGGTGCCAGTTGCTCTGCATCTGGACCATATAGGAAAACATGCTTGTGTCGTAGAAACTGTTGGCAGCAATACGTCGGCTCAACGCATCGGCATAGAAGTTCACGCTCCACCATTTGGTAAGGTTACACGATAGCGTAAAGTCCAGGCCAAAGTTTTGCACCTTGTTGATGTTGATAAATTCAAGGGTAGCGTTAGTGCCATCTGTCAGCAGGTTGCTGGCTACTTGATTATTGACTTGTTTGTAATAAGCAGAGGATGCTAGATAGAAATTGCCTTTGGAATAACTGTATTCAAGGGATAGCGTACCGTTTTTTTGTGGCTTCAGATACGGATTGCCTTTGGTGCTGATATTCTGGCTTTCCTTTTTAATGAAAGGAAGCATCTGCCAGATACTGGGATCGTTCAGATAAGATGAATATCCCAATGCCAAGTTGTTGTTATCCCATGCATACGAGACATTGAATTTTGGGAAGAAATCTGTGTCCTTCACTCGTGTGCCATCTGCAAAGGAACGATGATAATTCTGAAAACTTACCCCTGCATCCACCGTCCAGTTTTCACCAAGGCTTTTCATGAGTTCTGCGTAAGCAAACATGTTATTGCAATGGTATCTTTCTGCTATATCCGTGTAACTGTTGTTGAAAAGACCTTTGGTTTTGTTATGTGAATACTTCACACCGCTATAAAGAGTCGTTGTTTCATCAAATTCTCTGTTGTAATCGAGTTTCGAGCCATAGATCTCCTGGTTCTCATTCTGCCTAATCAAGGAATTGCCTGTGAAATAAGTATCGTTATCGTCTATTGCCTTCTTATTAAACGACACTTCAAACTTCAAGTGATTTTTCTCGTCTTTATAGTTGGCATAACCTTTATAGTGCTGCGTGTTAAATGCTTCTTTTAACACCGAGAACGACGTGTTCTGATTCTCATACGTATTCTGAAACCTTTCCCTATAAAGAGAAAGATAACCGTCAACGCCTATCTGAAATCTGCTGCTAGGCTGATAGGTGTAGCCGTAGAAAAACTCGTTGTCACACTCTTTGCGTGGAGATGTTGTGTATAGGTCTTCTGATGAAAGCATACCTCCTTTATCGAATATCCTGTCTTCTGTCTTCATCTCCAAGTTGCGATAATACTGCTTATAAAACAGGTAAAACGAGTTCTTTTCTATTACATGTCCTATATTCACCTTCGTATCATTCATTGAGGCGTCAACAGCTGTTTTGTTGTCTACCATCAAGGAATAGCCCTGTTCGCGCTCTGTTATGATGTTCATAATGGCGGTGTAGTTGAGGTTGGCATACTGGCTTGGTATGTTGTACATAATCTCTACACGCTTCACACTTGCAGGTTGAATTTGGTCAACAAGACTGTTGTCTGTCAGCTCAATACCATTTTTGAGAATTAGAATGTTACTACTTCCTTTTATATGCACTGTACTGTTACAATCAACAAATACTGTTGGGATGTTTTCCAAGAGGCGGGATGTCAGTCTGACATTCTATTTCATCTGGTCGGTGAAAGAATAGGTGAAGTTCAGTCTGTTCCTCACTTTTGTTTTAATTCCATTTACCACCACTTCATCAAGTGAAGTGGTGTTTGCCGTCAATTCTATCGACACATCTGTCTGCTCCCCATGACAAAAAGAAACCCTCTTTCTATCATAGCATACATGGGTAACTTGAATGGTGTAAGTCTTGCCTTCCACCAAATTCTTACTAAGCTCGTAATAGCCCAATGAATCGGTTACAGCACCACAAACAAACGCTGAGTCGGCATTCAGCAATACGACATTGACAAATTCTATTGGTTTCTTCGTCAATGAGTCTATTATATGGCCGGATACCTTATCCTGATTTTGCGCGATGCAAAAACTCAGATTTATTAGAAATCCTATTAGTATGAGTATTGACTTTTTCATTTCAGAAGATAAAGGTATTATGGTTGATGTTCGCTTCTTGATGTTTTCCCTGAATATTCTTCACGACTCTCAAAAGATCCAACTGGCAGCATTCGTAAATCAAGGCACAATTCTCACAATTAAAGTTCTGAGGCCATTCATAGTAACGTAAAATCTTGTCAGGATCCTTCACATCATCAATAATCTCTGCCAATTCATCACTGTACAGGATGATTAGTTTATTCTTGATTTCGTCATCACTGTTATTTTCCAATTTAAGCCTGACGTAGTCTTTAATACCATAATAATACTTGTAAGCACCGAAGTCCTTGTCTTTCAAGAATTCCTTCAGATACCAATAGGCTTCTTTTATCATTCCCGCTTTGTAGTTGAGCATGAATAGCAGTTGTTCCAATTTCAATTCATGCAAGTCGCGGTTGGTGTGAAAAACCAGCATTTCATTGAAATTAAAACTAAACATTTTCAGCAACTGATAGTCGCTGTTTACCTTCTTGCACATATCCAGCAGCTCTTCTTTTGATAGGTGTTCTATGTTGCGAAGAGAGTTCAAGCTATAGTATGTGTCGTTCAGCACCTCATAGTGCTCCCTTTTGGTGGCGAACTGACTCATTCCTGGCACAACTATATAATAGGAGTTCAGTCCCATGAATGAAACGTCTCTTATATAAATTCTAAAACCAAGACCATGGATAAGGCTCTTGATAAAAGAAATATCACCCTCATCGGTTACGTCAAGGCTATCGTTCAAACCTTTAAACTCGTATGATGGTTTTTCCTTAAAAAGACACACTCCCCAATTACCGCTCCCGTCAAGGAACAGCTTGTTGCCATTAGAGAAGATAAAAGCCTCATCATACTTAGGATTATTGGCATATTGTTCAAAGGTAATGTCATACCATGAAAGGCCTGTGGCTGATTGGTATAGTTCTGTTAGACATCTCTCTAAAGCCACACCAGGATTTAGTGCTGATCCGAGATTAAAATTGTACTTTCCCTTTTCTTCATCTATAACCAGAACTCCCAGTACAGGTATGCCCTTCCCTAAAGAACAGTCTTTAATGATTAGTTTATAACGATTTTCTTCCTGTAGTTTCTCGATAATAGAATATACAGGATAATCCTTAAATGCAGAGATAGGAATAGTAGGTGGCGTGAGATTCTGGTTGTATATCTGTGAACCAGCATAACGCTCAAAAATCTCGCAAAAGCCTTGAATAAGAGCCTCTTCTTTGGTGTTGCCACTAGCCATACCATTAGAACCACAAGAAATGAGTATCAGTTCTATTGGCAACATGACCTCTCCTTTATCTTCTTCAGAGTAGAATGGAACACATTTACAATTTTTGAACATCAGATAATCCTTGAAGAAACTGATGGCATCGGATTTCGTGTTAATGAAGGGGAATAAGGACTTGAGAAACACAAACTGATTTTCGACCTCTGTTTCCATCAAAATATCTGATTCTTTAGGGTCATATAGGAAGTCTAATGCCAATCCTTGCTCTATCAATTGTTTTTTGTAAAAACAATCGTCCATCTTGGACAGATTATGCTTTTCAGCATTCTTGAACCCTCGAAACAACATATTGTTTTGAAGCCTTTCCATAAACTCAGCATATCCACTTGCCAATGCATATTCATATGTGGTCCCCTTTCCATTTGTTCATATATTTAGAGGTGAGAACTTTCCTGACATATGCACACGCGATGTGAAAAGACAATCGCAGTTGCTGTATGATGCTTCCTGTAGGAAAATACCCACTTCATCCAGACTCTTTCGTATTCTATTAATTGTTGTTGCTGGTGAACAAGCCTTATATGGTTTCATTTTGTCTATTCAAGCTTATTGGAGTGATTGATACATTATTATATTTAAAGGAAGGCATAAGAGATGATTCGAATGCCTTCCTCGAAATTAGCCTACCGATTTAGAACTGCATTGTTGTAGCGTTCTTCTTCTTGCCGGTTACTACAACGGTCTTCAGTTTCTCGCTTACATTAGCTCCACCCATTGTGTTCTGCATTTCATTCTGTGCAATACTCTGCATCTTAACTTTTAACGATGTCGGTTTCATTTTTTTAAGTTTTTAGAATTTTCATAATTCCCTTATTAAAGCATCAGGGTTCTGCTCTCATTTAATGCATGAGTACACATATTATATATCAACTTGCAAAGGTACTCATAAAAAATGAGAGTAAGCAAAGTTTTTGGATTTTTCTTAGTTGAACAAGGTAAAAATCCTACTTTTCGAGCTGATTTTAGTAAAAATCGACAAGTATAGACTTGTTATTAGGTACATTTTGGGAACAACAGTACAACTTTTTCTGTCATTTCCCCTCAATCTCAAATACATATCACCACCCTTTCACATTCTCGGTAGAAATGCACAGAACCTTTGTAATAGTGAACGAATCGTTCAGCGTAGAAAGCTGCTCCCTTCAAGATGAAGTCCGATACATCAGACTTATCTTTCCTTTTTTAGATAGCCCCTTTTCAAGCAAAGGGAAAAGAAGGAAACGAGGATGACGGATTGAAGCTGATGACTGACACACAAGACCCGTCTTTTCTTCTTTCACGGCAAATAGTCTTAATCGTATTATGAGGATACGGGTTCGTCTCAAACGACACCATCGGAGAAATAGAGCCAAGACCATTCTGTTCTTTCATAGTTACGACAGGAAATGCACAGTTGTAAAGTCAAGGCAAAATCCAGCCTCCAGTTATATCCAGTTGTCTTCACTTGCCATGTTTAGTTTGCAATCGGTCAAAATGTCGTGTTAATGAATGTGAACGGCGAAATCGCCATTTGAAGCCTAATTTACCTTACTGAACCATTGTCTTTGGATATTACACACAAGTTTGCTTCCTTGTCTCATTTTGGGAACAATTTTATTATCAAACTCGAAATTCTATACTGTTTATCAATGACTTATGAGAATATTGTGCGTTTCGGAGGAGATTGCCAAGTATGTACCTATCGTGGTGAAGCTCTGCTATGCCATTGCAGGTGTCGTTGCAATTGTCGGAGCCATAAGCGTTTACATCGCCATGAACAACGAGGAACAGGACGTGAAAAAGAAGATCATGATGGTCGTCGGCGCATGTATTTTCCTCATTGCAGCAGCCCAGGCACTGCCTCTGTTCTTCGGCATTGGAGGTTAAACGCAGCGTGAGATTGTGAGTATGTAGAACGTTAAAACACTGACAGTTATGGCAGATACAAAGCAAGAGCGTTTTCCGGATTATCCCATTTTCAAGGGACTGCAACGTCCATTGGAGTTCTTCGGGTTGCAGGGACGCTACATCTACTGGGCGGCAGCCACCGCAGGAGGAGCCGTTGCGGGTTTCATCCTCGGCTACTGCATCTTCGGTTTCGTGGCAGGACTCGTGCTGCTAGTCCTCGCCGTAGCTGTCGGTGGCGTTCTCATCGTCATGAAGCAGCGCAAGGGCTTGCACAGCAAGAAGAGTGACAACGGCATATTCATCTATGCCTATTCAAAGAAAGTGTAAAACAAAAAAGAGAATCCATTATGTCCAAGTGGAAAGCTATCAATGATTGTAAGTGAATGGAGGTGGGGGCATCACGCATGAGGGTGCGCCCGCCTTTTTGCGATTAAAAAAGAAAAAGAACAATGACCCTATACATCATACTCATATTCTCAGCCATCTGCGTGGGCATGGCCATCAGTGTCAAGGCATTCGGCACGGGAGGGAAGCGCAAGCGCATCTTCCAGGACATCTACTTCTCCATCGAGGAAGTGGATGGCATCGGCGTGCTCTATACCAAGACGGGCGAATACTCCGCTGTTCTGAAGATGGAGAACCCTGTGCAGAAGTATTCCGCCAACATCGAGGCCTACTATGAGTTCACCCACCTCTTCGCCGCCCTTGCCCAGACCTTGGGCGAAGGCTATGCGCTGCACAAGCAGGACGTGTTTGTGAGGAAGGCATTCAAGGAAGAGAACGGTGGAAATCATGAGTTCCTGAGCGAGAGTTACTTCCGCTATTTCAACGGCAGACCCTTTACCGACAGCGTCTGCTACCTCACCATCACACAGGAGAACAAGAAGAGCCGTCTGATGTCGTTCGACAACAAGAAATGGCGTGACTTCTTGGTGAAGATACGCAAGGTGCACGACCAGCTGAGGGATGCCGGCGTGAAGTCCCGATTCCTCGGCAAAACGGAAGCCTGCGAGTATGTGGACCGTTTCTTCTCCATGAACTTCCGTGACAAGGTGGTGTCGATGACCAACTTCAAGGTCGATGACGAGACCATCGGCATGGGGGACCGTAGCTGCAAGGTGTATAGCCTTGTGGATGTGGATTATGCCAACTTGCCGTCGGTCATCCGTCCCTACGCAAATATCGAGGTGAACAACACCAGTATGCCCGTTGATCTCGTGAGCATCGTCGATAGCGTGCCCGGAGCCGACTGCGTGGTGTTCAACCAGATGGTGTTCGTGCCCAACCAGAAGCGTGAGCTTGCCCTACTCGACAAGAAGAAAAACCGCCATGCCTCCATGCCCAACCCCAGCAACCTGATGGCTGTAGAGGACATCAAGCGTGTGCAGGAGGTGATAGCCCGTGAGAGCAAGCAGCTCGTCTATACCCACTACAACCTCGTGGTGGCAGTGAGCGGCGACACCGACATACAGAAATGCACCAACCATCTCGAAAACTCCTTCTCGCGCATGGGCATCCACATCAGCAAGCGGGCCTACAACCAGTTGGAGCTGTTCGTCAACTCTTTCCCCGGCAACTGCTATGGCATGAATGCCGACTACGACCGATTCCTCACCCTCGGCGATGCCGCCACCTGTCTGATGTACAAGGAGCGCATCGTGCATAATGAGGACACCCCGCTGAAGATATACTATACCGACCGCCAAGGTGTGCCCGTAGCCATCGACATCACAGGAAAGGAGGGAAAGGAGAAGCTGACCGACAACTCGAACTTTTTTTGTTTGGGTCCTTCGGGCAGCGGCAAGTCGTTCCACATGAACAGCGTGGTGCGTCAGTTGTGGGAGCAGAACACCGACATCGTCATGGTCGATACGGGTAACTCGTATGAGGGACTCTGCGAGTATGTGGGCGGCAAGTACATCGCCTATACGGAGGACAAGCCCATCACCATGAACCCCTTCAACATCAGCAAGCGGGAGCTGAACATTGAGAAGATAGACTTCCTGAAGAACCTGATACTGCTGATATGGAAAGGCTCGGAGACGCAGATACCCGAACTGGAGTTCCGTGTCGTGGAGCAGTTGGTGACGGAGTATTACGATTTCTATTTCAACGGTGTGCAGCCCTATCCTTCCTCACAGAAGGAGACACTGAGAAAAAACCTCTCCACCATGGAGAAGCGGCGCGGCACGGAGCTGACGCAGATACACGACAAGGTGGAGAAACTCATCAAGGGACTGGAGGAACGGCGCATGGCATTGAGCGTGAAGACCCTCTCCTTCGACTCATTCTATGAGTTCGCCTGTGAGCGTCTCGACCAGATCTGCATCGAGAACAACATCACCACCATCGACTGCGACAACTTCGCCTATATGCTCCAAAACTTCTACCGTGGCGGCAAGTACGACAAGATTCTCAACGAGAACGTGGATAGCACCTTGTTCGACGAGACCTTCATCGTCTTCGAGGTGGATGCCATCAAGGAGAACAAGCAGCTCTTCCCCATCGTGACGCTCATCATCATGGACGTGTTCCTGCAGAAGATGCGCCTGAAGAAGAACCGCAAGTGCCTTGTCATCGAGGAGGCATGGAAAGCCATCGCCTCGCCGCTGATGGCCGAGTACATCAAGTACCTATACAAGACAGCCCGAAAGTTCTGGGCGAGCGTGGGCGTAGTGACACAGGAGATACAGGACATCATCGGCAGTCCCATCGTGAAGGAAGCCATCATCAACAACTCCGACGTGGTGATGCTGCTCGACCAAAGCAAATTTCGTGAGCGATTCGACGAGATCAAGGCGATATTAGGATTGACGGATGTGGATTGCAAGAAGATATTCACTGTCAACCGCTTGGATAACAAGGAGGGAAGAAGTTTCTTCCGTGAGGTGTTTATCCGACGTGGATCGACGAGCGGAGTGTATGGTGTGGAGGAGCCGCACGAGTGCTATATGACCTACACCACCGAGCGAGCTGAGAAGGAGGCATTGAAACTCTATAAGCATGAACTGAAGTGCAGACATCAGGAGGCTATCGAGCGGTATTGCAGAGATTGGGATGCCAGTGGCATCGGGAAGTCGTTGGCATTTGCGCAGAAGGTCAATGAGGCGGGGCATGTGCTCAATTTGACGGACGATGGAGCCACTCGCCGCTGACACGGCGAGCACGGGGGCTGATTGATGGAAACGGAAATCCCGGAATAGACGTAAAGCCCAGATGCCCGAAAGCAAAACTTTCGGGAACGGTGGCTGGGTAGTATTTACGATTAGTAGTAAATACGATTAGTAGTGAATACTACCAATAGTAAATACTACAAGTAGTAAAGTAGTGGAATAGTAGAAACTGAAAGTAGTAAAAACGTAAAGTAGTGAAGCAATGAGACGTTTATACCTTATTATAATATATATGTGTCTTACACTTGTCGTGGGAAGGGTTCATGCGCAGTATTACAGCGTGAACTACGACAAGCAGATCGTTGCCGCCATGGCTGCCGCATTCGGTGCTGGAGCTATGGCAGAGAGCTATTATAACGAGCAGGTGGGCGAAATCTTGAAGCACTACAATGCCGCAGAGGTTGCCACTGCCGGCATCTTCGCTGCCAAGTTCTTGGAGCGCAAGGCATTCACCGACCTCGGCATTTGGAGCAGTAGCACGGAGAACTACTATTACCGCCGCATCCACAATATGGTGGCGAACAAGATTATGCCCAAGATATGGACGGTGGCAGGAATGATGCTGAAAAGTCCGCAGACCGCCCTCTACTGGGGCAGTTACCTGATGAAGATATGCGCCGACACAAAGTCGCTGTGTATGCAGTTTGAGAGTGTCGTGACCAACAGTAGCTTGACCTTTGCCGACATTCAGTTCTTGGAAATCAACCAAGAGATAGCCGCCATCCTCAAACTCTCGGAGATAGGCAATGTAGATTGGCAGCAGCTGTTGGATGACATCGCCAGTGTGCCCGGCAACTTCACCGTGGAGAACCTCACCGCCGACATCGAGACGCTTTACAATATGGGAGCATCGTTGGCGACGGCAGGTATCAACGGGGCATCAGGCGCACTCTTGCAGCAGAGTGCCTTCAACGACCTTTTCAATGGCAAGGTGAGTAAAATCATCGACATCTATGACAACTACCATGACCTCTATGAACAGGCAGAGAACGGCATCGGCAGCACACTCCTTAGTCTGGTGGGTGGCGAGGACAACGTGGCAGCCCTCTTCGACCTCTCCAACTACAACATCACCTCGTGGATGACAGACTATCTGAGCGAGACGCAGGGCAACTACTATACACAGCGTTGGTACATTGCCCGACGAGACCAAGGCAGCGTAAGCCTCTGTGACTACTATCCGCCGACCGATGACAACAGTATTCTGAACGGTGACCATTGGTATCGTATCAACACCTCCGACCCCAACTTCTACCCTAACAGCACGCAGCGAGAGCAGATACTGGCCAACTCGGAGAACCATGCCGGATGGAGCCGCAGCCGTGTGCAGCAGCTCAACGCCCAGAGCGACGGCTTCACCTATACGATGAACTATTGGATGTCGTCGTACATCATCAGCCGTGGCGGCAAGCAGACCAAGAAGGCCTACGCCTACGAGATACACGTTACCAAGAGCTGGAACAACGTGGAAGAGGTGTATGAGGATGTCTTCGACTCCTACAGCATGGACTTGAATACCTTCAAGCGTCAGTTGCAGGCACGTCTCTCGGAGTATAACGACAACGAGGAGGGCTATGTCTATTACATCGGCAGTGACGCACGCCGTTACTATCAAGCCACCGATGCCGCCAAACTGAAGGGCGTGGAGAGCGTGACCATCAGCGTCACCTGTTCGGACGGTGTCACCCTCGGACAGGGCAGCACGCAGTACAAGTGCCGTGAGTGCGGCGGTTCGCTCAATGCCCACAGCAAGGAATGCGCCATGAGGACAAGCGTATCAGAAAATAATCTCGACCTATCGGAACTGGACGAGAAGGAACGTGAGGCGAATAGCAAGATAGCCCTGTTGGAGGCGCAGATAAGCCAGTTGGAGACAGAGAACAGGAACCTGCTCACGCAGATAGCCAATGCCTCTGTGGAGGAAGCCCCTGCCTTGCGGCAGCAACATAATGTCAACAAGACGAAGATAGACAACCTGAAGAAGGAATTGGCGACATGGCAGCAGCAGTTGGCAGACATACAGAATGCCAAGAGCGAGGCGGCTAACGACAATGCCACCTCCACCGATGACTACTACCGCATCCCTGCCATCATGCAGGATGTGAAGTCAGCCTACAATCTCACGTGGCAAGGTGCCGGTTCGTGGAACGGCTACACCTACGTCCGAACTGCCACCATGCCCAACATCAACGGCATTATCACCTTCAAGGCGACACTGTCCATTGCAAGGAAGCCCAAGTACTTCCTTGGCATCAAGATACACCGTGCGATACTGCAAATATCGTGGGAGCTGACCTCGGAATACACCGACACACAGGTGGTGGATGTGCTGACCCTTGACCCGAATGCCTCTGACGAGGAGAAGACGAGGCAGGTGAACAGCCGTATCTCGGAGATAGCCCAGGAGTTCCCGTCGTGCAGCATCACCACAGAATATGCCAAGAGCGAGGCAACCCAGACCGCCGACAATGACGATGTAATACACCTGCTCTGGTCGAGCGACCGTCTGGAGATAGCCCGTGAAGTAGATAGCCGTATCACCAAGATTTACGCCGACTTGGTATCATTAGAAAAAATGATGCACTACAAGCGCAGCATCATTGACGTGCTGAAGGACATTCTTCCTTCAATCGACGCAGACCAAGGTCGCAGAAGGACACTCATTGAAGAGTGCTACGAGCGATGGAGAGAGAATGCAGACCCTAACAGAGGGAATGGTGAAGATAACGAGAACGAAAACTGAGGGAGGAACGGAGAATGAGACATACCATCATCATAGCTCTCCTGCTGATTACCCTCTTCCCCAATACAGCCTTGGCGCAATGGGGATTCGATGCGGTATCGGTGGAAGCATACATCAACGACCACAAGAAGCAGCGCAGCCTCTTGCTGGCACGCAGCACTTTGGAGTACAGCAATCAACTGCTGCATGAATACAGCAGTGAAGAGGTGGGCAAATACAAGGAACTGAATGTGGATTTGGACAAATACACCCGGGCCTTCGACATCATCGATGTGATGTACCAGTCGTTGCGCACGGTGCTGAACGTGAAGAGCACCTACCAGACGGTGAGCGACCGCATCAGTGACTACAAGAACCTGTTGGAGGACTTCAATGATAAGGTCATCAAGCGGAAACACATCGAACTGGCTGACACGATGCTCATCAGCATCAACAAGAAAGCCATCGACAACATATACAACGAAGGAAGCCAACTCTACCATAGCGTCAACGACCTCGTGTTGTATGCCACAGGAGCGGCAGCCTGTTCAACTTCCGACCTGCTGATGGTGTTGGACAATATCAACAATTCGTTGGACCTGATAGAAAAACATCTGAACCAAGCCTACTTCCAGACATGGCGGTATGTGCAGCTGCGCATGGGCTATTGGAAGGAGAAGGTGTATCGGACGAGGACGAAGGAAGAGATACTGGAAGATGCCTTCAGCCGATGGAAAGTGGCAGGAAAACTTGACTATTGACGGATTGTAAACAAAAGAAGAACGGACATGAAGAAGACAATGATACTCATCATGGCGGTAGCAACCACCATCAAAGCCACAGCCCAGAGCGTGACCTACAACCACGACTCCTCCAAGCAGAACCAGATAACGGTGATGGAGACAGGTGGCGGTTCTCTCACCCCTGAGTTCTATTATTGGCTGTTACATAACAACTATAAGAAGACAGCGGCAGAGAAGAACAAGTTAGGTTTCCGCACTCTTGCCGGCATCAACCTCTACAACCAAGTAGATGATGCGGAGAAGATAGACTCTGCCCTCACCAAGCGTGCTGAGGTGGAAGCCTTGAACGTAGCCGACCGACAGATAGACCTCGCCTGGCTTGCCGAAAGCAGCAAGATCAACGGTCAGTTGGACAAGATGAAGGCGAACATAGACCATATCATCCCTACAGGAGGCACCATCAACGACAAGCGTCGGTGGGAGGAACTGTACAATATGTACCAGTGTGCCGTGAAAGCCACCAAGGATGCCTATATGCCCAATGCACAGAGAAAGCGGCAGTATCTTAGCATCTATGCCGACCTGACGACACAGAACGAGACACTACTGAAATACCTTGTGCAGCTCAACACCCAAAGCCAGACTACCGCCCTCTTGGCAGCCACCAACGACCGTGTAGTACATAAAGGCAGCATCATCAGCGATGCCAAGAGCCGTTGGCAGGAAAACATGAAGGGCGTGAGGAGCTCGACAGGCACTGACGGCGATGATGCCAACAGCGGTGAGGGTGAAGAAAGTGTGAACAGATAGAAATAAGGGAAGAGAAGAAATAATCACAAAACAGCATAGAGATATGAACGATATTCAGATTTTCAACAACGAGGAATTTGGAGCAGTCCGAACCACAGGAACACCAGAGCAACCCTTGTTCTGTTTGGCTGATGTGGCAAGAGTTCTTGGACTAAAAACCAGCAAGTTGGTACAACGACTTTCGGATGATGTACTTTCAAAGTACCCCATCTCGGATAGTCTTGGAAGAGAACAGGTTACAAACTTTATCAATGAAGACGGACTGTATGATGTCATCCTTGACAGTCGCAAACCCGAAGCCAAACGTTTCCGCAAGTGGGTGACATCGGAGGTGCTCCCCTCTATCCGCAAGCATGGTGCCTATATGACACAGCAGACCATCGAGAAGGCATTGGCAGAGCCAGACTTCCTGATACGGTTAGCAGTCAATCTGAAGGAAGAACGACAAAAGCGTCTGCTTGTCGAACAGGAGTGTGAACACCAAAGGACACGCATCGTTGAGTTGGGATCCAAGGTGGATGACCTGCAACAGGAGGTGACGGAGATGAAGGACAAGGTGAGTTACCTTGACATCATCCTTGCCACGAAGAGCAGTGTCCTGGTCACACAGATAGCACAGGACTATGGCGAGTCGTCCATCCGCTTCAACCGACGTCTGAAGGAGATGAACATCCAGTATCAGCGTGGCAAGCAGTGGATTCTGTATGCCGACTACAAGGACTGCGGTTATGTGACCAGCGAGACCTACCTCATTAAACACAAGGACGGTACGGAGGATGTGCGCATGAACACCAAATGGACACAGAAAGGTCGCCGCTTCCTCTATGAGAAACTGAAGAGCGTGGGAGTCATTCCTGTTATCGAAAGAACATAAAATAAAGAAATAGCTATGGAATCAATATCAAAAATACAGTTACGTCTCTATGCCGCCAAGAGGAAAAACGGCAAGTGGCAGTTGGAGATGTCAAGGATGCCGAAGCGAATCAGCGTTATCGGCAGGACACCCATCGTTGATGAGCATTATATGCCATCTGATTTAGAGGTAGTTTCAATGTCAAAGCTTCACAAATATGTCGGAAGTTACTACGGCAAGATTGTGAAGACCCTCAAAGAGGAAGGCATCATCACCAAGGAATATGGAATGTGGAAACTGCGTGAAGACCTTCAGGACAAGGGCATTGCGGTATATGTCACAGGCAGGATGCGCTGCTTCTACCACTTCTATCTGTCATGGACACCGAAAGGCATAGAGTTTATCAAAGAGATTATCAACAATAGAACCAGGCACTGATGGCAGACAACATACTCAGCGATTTCGGCATCAACATCCTCGAAGAGGAGATTGACGATGTGATATTCCAGACCAACGAGTTCCTGACCGATGCCACCTTCACAGGCTCACAAGGGCCGTTCTGGTGGTTGCCGTTACCAATTCTCCAAAACACGATTTTAGTCGCTGTAAATC
>ERZ791927.611-NODE-611-length-34815-cov-6.530322_pt1 | contig 34815 bp, 33 predicted proteins | sample MGYA00510130_ERZ791927 | MGnify/ENA primary metagenome ERZ791927 (study PRJEB30046, sample SAMN00792055) | human gut metagenome | study: EMG produced TPA metagenomics assembly of the A metagenome-wide association study of gut microbiota in type 2...
GCGCAGGATCTGTTCCTGCCTGCCGAGGTCGCCGAGGAGCTGCCGGAAAATGTGGGGCTGGCGCTGTTCAACGCCCTGCAGCCCGATCCCGACAAGCGCATCGGCACCATTGAGGAATTCCGCCAGGCGCTGACCGCCGAGCCTGCCGTCAACGCCCTTTTGGAGGACGCGGAGGAAGAAGAGGAGGCGGCGAAAAAACCCGCGGAAAAGAAAAATCATTATCCGCTGTATATCGGTATCGCGGTGTTTGTCGTGCTGGCGGTGCTGGCAGGCATCCTTCTCATGGTGCTGTTCCCGAAAACGCCGACACCCACGCCCTCCGACACCGTCCCCACCACGACGTCGCTGCCGTCCAAGGCACCGACCACCTATGTCGATCCGACGAACAGCTATTCCATCCCGTCGGTGGTCGGCAAAAACTATTTCACCGAGAAAAACAACACCATGACCGGCGACTTCAAGCTGGAAGTGCAGTATATGCAGTATGACAAGAGCAAGGCAAAGGGCGTCATCCTGTCGCAGGAGCCCGCTGTGGGCACTGCCGCTGCCGCCGAGACCGTCATCAAGGTCATCATCAGCATGGGCTCCGAGGAGCTTTCCGTGCCCGATGTCGCCGGCTGGCCGCAGGAATATGCCGTGAAATATCTCGAAGCGCTGGGCTTTAAGGTCGACGTGCTGACCGTCAACGTGTCCACCTATGAAAAGGGGCTGTGCGAGGGCACCGATCCCGTCAAGGGCACCAAGCTCTCCGTCGGCGACACCGTCACCCTGCGGGTGAGCAACATGGAAAAAACCGAACCGTCCGCCGACGCGACCGACGGCGACACCGACTGAGAAAGGACATTCCTATGGCACAAGTATTTCCGTTCGCCGCGCTGCGGTTTTCCGACAAAGCCGGCGACATTGCAAAGCTGACCTGCCCGCCCTATGACATCATTTCCGAGGAGCAGCGCAAAGCCTATCTTGCGGAAAATCCGCACAACATCATCCGCCTTGAGCTGCCGCGCGACGGTGAAGATCCCTATGCCGCTGCCGGAGAAACGCTGAAAAGCTGGCTTAAAGACGGCATCCTCAAAAAGGACGACGCCGAGGCGTTTTATATCTATGCCATCGACTTCACCGTCGACGGCGCGCAAAGATCCATCACCGGTCTTGTCGGCAGGGTGCGGCTCACGCCGTTTTCCGCGGGTGTCGTGCTGCCGCACGAGGAAACGCTTTCCAAGGCAAAGGCGGACCGCCTGCAGCTTATGCGGGCGACCGGCTGCAATTTCAGCAACATCTATTCCCTCTATCGCGAGGACGACGCGGCATCGCCGCTGCACGACGTGACGGCGCTCACCGCAAAGGCGGCGCTTTTGCACGACATGACCGATGAAAACGGGCTGCGTCACCGCCTGTGGGCAATCACGGACAAAGCCGAAACGGCGGCGATCACGGCGGCGTTTGCGGACAAAAAGCTGTATATCGCCGACGGCCACCACCGCTATGAGACCGCGCTCAACTATCTCCGTGAGCTGGAAGAAGCGGGCAAGCCGACAGAGAACGCCGACTGCTGCATGATGATGCTGGTGGAAATGAGCCACAAGGGGCTGTGGGTGTTCCCCACCCACCGCGTGCTGCACGACATCGCCGACTTCTCCGGTGAAAAGCTGCTTTCCGCCTGTGCGGAATATTTCCGCATCGAAGCAATGCCCGCCGAGGCACTTTCCGAGGGGCTGCGCGCCGCCTATGCCGCGCACAAAACCGCTTTCGGCTTCTTCGACGGCAGAGAAAGCTGTCTTTTGACGCTGAAGGACGAGACGGTGATGGACGCGCTGCTGCCCGCCCTTTCCCCTGCGTCGCGCCATCTCGACGTCACCGTGCTGCACACGCTCATTTTGGAGCGGCTTTTGGGCATTGACAAGCAGAACATGGCAAACGGCACAAACCTCACCTACACCCGCGACGCCGCCGAGGCGGTGCACGCAGTGCGCTCGGAGAAAGCCGATGCCTGCTTCCTTCTGAACCCCACCCGCGTTGAGGAAATCCGCGACGTGGCGGCGGCAGGCGAAAAGATGCCGCAAAAGTCCACCTATTTCTATCCGAAGCTCATCACGGGGCTGACCGTCAACCCGCTTTTCTGAAAAAAACACCCGATGCACACATACGCGTTATATACTGTTTACAAATACAACCGGTGGAACCGGTAGAATAAAATAGTAGTACTATTTGTAGGAGGCGTCACAATACATGATCGATGTGCAAAATCTGACCAAGAACTACGGCACACACTGCGCCGTGGATCACATCAGCTTTCATGTCAACGAGGGCGAGATCCTCGGCTTTCTCGGACCGAACGGTGCGGGCAAGTCCACGACGATGAACATGCTGACGGGCTATCTTTCGTCCACCGACGGTGCGGTGAAGATCGGCGGCTATGACATTCTGGAGGATCCGAATGCCGCCAAGGCAAACATCGGCTATCTGCCGGAGCAGCCGCCGCTGTATATGGACATGACCGTGCGGGAATACCTGAACTTCATGTATGAGCTGAAAAAGTGCACGCTGCCGCGTGCCCAGCACATTGCGGAGATCTGCAAGATCATGAAGATCGACCATGTCTACGGCAGACTGATCAAAAACCTTTCGAAAGGCTACCGCCAGCGTGTCGGCATGGCACAGGCGCTCATCGGCAACCCACCGGTGCTGATCCTGGACGAGCCGACCGTCGGTCTTGACCCGTCGCAGATCGTGGAGATCCGCGCGCTCATCAAAGCGCTCGGCAAAAAGCACACTGTCATTCTTTCATCGCATATCCTGCCCGAGGTGGAAGCGGTGTGTGACCGTCTGGTGATCATCAGCGGCGGCAGGATCGTCGCAGACGACACGGCGGACAATCTCATCCGCAGCTATTCCTCCGACCGCCGCCTGATGGTGCGGGTGGCAGGTCCCGCCTTTGAGGTCGAAAAGCTCATCCACGGCATCGAGGGCGTCAATTCGGTGCATCCCCTCACCTCACACGAAAGCGGCACGACGGATTTTGCCGTCGAGTTGAAGGAGGGCGCGGACATCCGCTATGCTCTGTTCAACAAGCTCGCGGAAAACAAATATCCGCTGCTTTCGTCCAAATCCATGGAGCGCTCGCTTGAAGACATCTTCATGACGCTCACGTCGGAAAATTTTTCCGCAAAAAAGAGAGGTGATCGGTAATGCGTGCCGTCTTCCGTAAAGAATTCCGTTCCTATTTTACCTCGCCGATCGGGTATGTCGTTTTGGCATTCATCTACTTTTTCGGCGGCTTTTCCTTCTTTGCCTACAACATGACCTACGGCTACATCTCGCTGCAGTATGTGTTCCAGAGTCTCTACAGCATTCTGCTGCTTTTGGTGCTGCCCATTCTGACCATGCGGCTGTTCAGCGATGAAAAACGGCAAAAAACCGATCAGGTGCTCTTCACCGCACCGACGTCGCTGACGTCCATCGTGCTGGGCAAATTCTTCGCCGCACTGCTTTTGTATGTCATCGGCATCGGCATCACACTTGTGTATGCCGTCATCATCGCCTTCAAGGCATCCCCCGACTGGCTCGTGGTGGGCGGCAACTTCCTAGGCCTTCTGCTGCTCGGCGGCATGATCATCGCCATCGGTCTTTTGGTCTCCTGCCTCACGGAAAGCCAGTTCATCGCCGTCATCGGCACATTCGGCATTTCCCTTGCGCTGCTGCTTGTCGACAGTCTCAGCACCTTCTTCCAGAGCGTCGACTGGATCGCACCGATCGTGAGCTTTTTGTCGGTCTCACAGCGCTATGCCGGCTTCACCACCGGTCTTGTCCGCTACAATGATGTGATCTTCTTTTTGAGCATGACGGCGATGTTCCTGTTCCTCGCCGTGCGCGTGCTCGATCGCAAGAGATGGAACTGAAAGGGGGCTTTTGCATGAACAACGAAGAAAAGAAGCAGCCGGAAGTTGTCTCCGAAGCTGCAGAAGAGACCGCCAAAGAAGCGGTTTTGGAAACCGTCGTCGAAACAGAAGCGACAGAAAATGCCGCAGCGGAAGCACCCGCAGAGGAGAAAGCCGAAAAGGCGGCACCCGCAAAAGAGCCGTCGTTCCTCAAAAAGCTGTTTTCCGGCAAAAAGGCGCGCAAGAGTGCCGACATGCAGCGCCGCCTGCGCCACGGGCGCACCGCGCGCGTGCTGACCGTCGTCGTGGTCGCGCTGGTGATCCTGCTGAATGTGGTCTTCCAGATCCTCGGCAACCGTTTTCCGTTCACGCTGGATCTCACCGGTGACTATACGCTGAGCGACACCAGCATCGAGCTGGCAAAATCCATCACCAAGCCGATCGACATTGTCGTTTTCGCGCCGGAAGAAACCTTTTCGAACACAAGTTCCGCCGCCGCACGGAGCTATACCTACGGCTTTGAGCAGGCAGCACAGGCGCTGTCGGAATTCTACAGCGCCGTCAAGCAGTATAAGAGCTATTCCGACGGCAAGGTGAACGTCACCTATATCGATATGAACAGCGAACCCACCGCCGTCAATAACTATAAGTCATACACGAGCGAAACCATTGAAAGCGGCGACATCCTGTTCATCAGCGGCAACCGCTGCAAGACCGCCAGCGTCACCACCGACCTGTTCACGGCGGACTCCTCGTCCTACTACAGCACCGGTCAGTATACCTTCACCTCGACCGTCGAGCAGACGCTCGCCACCAAGATCAAATCGGTACAGGATACCACCGACCGCGTGCTGACGCTGTTCACCGGTCACACCGAGGACGACACCGTCATCAAAGGACTGCAGCAGGTCTATAACCTCAACGGCTATGACATCGAAGAGGTCGACCTCACCAAATCCACAGAGATCAGCGAAAACACCGTGTGCGCCGTCATTCCCGCGCCGACCGTCGACTATTCAAAGGACGAGATCGAGCGCCTGCGCAAATGGCTTGCAAACGACGGCAAGGAAGGCAGAAACCTGCTTGTCTTCACCCATCCCACCGCTTCTCTCCCCAACCTCTATGAGTTCTTAGAGGTGGAATACGGCATGGAGGTCACCGACAACCTCGTTGTCGAGACCGATGCCAACCGTCTGTATGCCTACACCAGCGCCTATGCCACCTACGGCGACATCGCTTCGACCGACTTCACCAAGAACAGCGCGGGCGAAGCCAAGGCGATGACCTGGTATACCCGTCAGATCATCCCGCACTGGGAAGCCAAGACCGACAAGTCCACGCAATACAGCGTCAACCTCGTGACCTTTGCTAACACGGCGCGGCTGGTCTCCACCGACGAAGCGTCGCAGTCGCAGGCCCCGAAGCAGACGGAATATGACGGCACGATCGTCGGCATGGCGGTCGCCGTAAAGGAAGGCTATCAGAACACCCTTGAGGTGGATACCGTCACCCGCGTCGCCGTTTGCGGCAGTGCGTATATCCCGACGCCGAACTTCATTTCGGTGCAGACAGCGGAAAATGAAAACCTGCTGCTCGACACCATGTCCGCTCTCACCGGCGTTGTCAACTCCATCAACATTTCCTCGAAACCGCTGGAGACGACCACCGTTTCCTTCTCCGCCACCGCACGCACCCTTGTCGGTCTCATTCTGCTGACGCTGGTGCTGCCGATCGGACTCATCGTAACGGGTATTGTCATCTTCATGAAGAGGAGGCACTTATGAGTTTGGAACATGAGCAGGATAAGCTCTCCCCAACCGAAGAACAGTCCGCACCCGCAGAACCCGTCGTGCCCGCAGAGGAGTCCTCTGCGGGTGCACCCGATCCCTTTGCGGCGCTGGAAAACCCCACGGTGCGCAGCGCTGCGGATCTGACGGGCAACCGCAAGAAAAAGAAAAAAGCGCTCATCTTCTCTCTTATCGCCGTTGCCGCCGCGCTGGCGGTGGTGCTGGTGTTGCTGCTGGTGGTGTTTCCCGCAAAGAAAGAGGAGACCCCCTCAACCGACACCGACACGACCATCACCATCTTGGACAAAACGACCACCACGGTGGCTGTCGCCGTGACGTCCGCAACGCTCAGGCAAAAGGACGCCACGCTGGAATTCGTCAACAAGAACGACAGCCTGCTGCAAAAGGGCTATGAGGATCTGCCGGTGCACAGCACCAACATGAAAGCGCTTGCCGACTCCCTCACGCTGTACAAAGCGACACAGGACATCGGCGAAAAGAATAATCTTTCCGATTTCGGCTTTGACGCGCCGTCGCTTTCCGCCGCCGTCACGTTCTATGACGGCAGCAGCTATGCCTTTGAGCTCGGCAGCAAAACGCCGGACGGCAAAAGCTGGTATTTCCGCGAAAAGGACAAAAATCACATCTACATTCTGGACGGCGACAGTGCCGCCGCGCTGCTGCAGGCGCCGCTTTCCTATGTCAGCAGCAACGTGCTGACCACCCCGTCCACCGGCACTGACAGTACCAACACCGATGTGGTGATGCGCAACATGTCGCTTTCCGGCTCGGTGCGCAAGGACAAGAGCTTTTCGTTCCGCCTGGTGACCTCCGGCGACAGCGACACGTTCCTCTATTATGACTACATCATCACGTCGCCCTACACCAAGGGTGCCAACTCGTCCTACACCTCGTCTCTGGAGAACTTCACCTCGCTGACCGCCGACGAAATCATCGCCGTGCGTCCGAGCGCGGCAGATCTCAAAACCTACGGCTTTGACGATCCCACCACCGTGGCGCAGTTCACGCTTGCGGCGCGCACCACCGTCACCGGTGCGACCGACGCCGACGGCAACAGCAGCTCGACCACGACCTATAAGGACCTGGAAAAGCACACAATGAAGCTCGGCAAGAAAAACAACAACCGCTATTATGTCATGATCGACGATGTGCCGATCGTCTATGCGGTGACGTCGACCTCGCTGCCGTTTGCCGAACTGCAGTATGACGATTTTGCGGATAAGCTTTTGTTCCTTGAGGACATTGCCGAGATGGGCAGCTTCAAGCTCACCATCGAAACCGGTGAGACGGATTTTGCCCTCACGCATCATCCCAAGGAAACGGACAACGCCAAAAATCTCACCGTCACGGCAGGCGGCAAAACCTATGACACGACCGATTTCCGCTATGTCGTGCGCAATTTCATGGAGATAAAGCGCTATAGTGCGCTGACAAAGAGCACCGACGGACAGCCCCTGAAGCTCACGCTCGCCATCACCCGCAGCGGTGAGAAAAAACCGATCCTCACCATTAAATTCTACGAGATGTCGAGCAACCTCTATGCCGCGGTGCTGGATAACGGCGAAAAATATCAGGTAAAGGCAAGCGAGGTCAAAAACGCCATCACCCAATATGAGAACCTTTTGAATGGCAAAACCGTTATTCACTCCTGATTTTAGCCACCTTTACAAAAAATTTGAAAAGTATTGCAATTTTTTTATGGGTATGCTATGATAAAGAAAATAACTGTAAAGGATGCGATAATCATGAAAAAGATTGCCGTCTTGACCCTTACTTTGATCCTTCTCCTCGGTGCTGTTGTCGGCACTTTCTCTGTCAGTGCCGCCACGCACACCAAACAGGATATCGTGGATAAAGTCAGTGAGTCTGCTATCTACAAGTATATCTCCACTGATGTCAAGAATCTGATGCGCAACGCGGAGCTCACCGATGCGCAGGTGGATGCGCTGTATGACATTGCGGAGCGCTTTGTTGCTCTGAAGCTCACCGACAAGGGTGCGAGCGCCGATAAGTACACCACCGAAGAGGTGCAGGCTGTGCTGAAGCTCGTCGATGAAGCCTGCGCAGTGCTGAACTACACCTACACGATAACCCCTGCTGCCAGTGCGAAGCATGCGGGCGACATTGAGTTCAAGGTGTTCGACGCTGCCGGCAAGCAGATCTATGCCTATAACGGCGACGTCGTCAGGAAGACCGGTGCGGATCAGACCGCTCTGTTCATCACGCTGGCACTGTGCGGCATGGCACTGCTGGCGGGCGCTGTGGTCGTGAAGACCAAGAAAAGCGTCAAGGCATGAGCGCGCGCTCACAAAACAAAAAAGACAGTAAAACGGCAGCCAAGCAGATTTTTCTGCTTGGCTTGCCTTATCTTATGGCGTTTTTGGGGATTCTGTGCCTTTCTGTCTGTTTGTCGGTGATCATACGGGAAAAGCTCGAAAACTCCTTTGTGATGGCGCTGTTCAATGCGCCGGAGCTGTCCGACACGGACACCGAAAACAAGACGCCGATCGTCATTCCCGACGGACAGCTGTCGCTTGACAATTTCCCGAAGCTCGCCTGGGGTGATCAGTTTGCCACCCTGTCGGTCGACGAGCTGCCCGACGCCACCATCAACGGTGCACCGGTCTTTGTCGGAGATGACAACGTCATTCTGAAAAAGGGCGTCGGGAAATACTATGGATCGGATTTTTGCGGTGAGGGCGGCAAGATCGTTCTCAGCGCGCACTGCAACAAAGCGTTTTACTGTCTTGAGGACATGCAGCCGGGCTACACGGTGCGCATGCACACCGTCTACGGCGAATATGCCTATAAAGTCAGCGACATTTTCCTTTTCAACATAGACGACAACCATGTGGTGCTCGACAAAACCGACAGCGAGCAGCTGCTTTTATACACCTGCTATCCGCGCGGGCTGGGCTTCCGCCGCCAGCGGCTTGCAGTGGTCTGCAAAAAAGTATCGGGGGCGGATTTCAAATGAAAGAGAAAACGGTGCTTTTTGTTGTCGTGCGCGTTGTTCTGACGATCCTTTTCGTCGCCGCACTGCTCATGACGCTCGTCACTTTTGCCGTGTCCGCCATGTTCTCCGAAAAAGCGGCGAAACGTGCGCTGCAAAAGGAAGATCTCCCGACGCTTGCCATGCAGGAGATCGCCGACAACGTAGAGGATCTGCAGGGTATCATCAATGTCGAAACCGACAAGATCCTTTCGACCGTTTCGCAAGAAACGGTCGAAAGGGAACTGACAGCCTACACCGATGCACTGACGGCAAGGCTGCTTTGCGGCGCGGACAAGCTGTATGCGGCACAATTTGAATCGGATACGCTGCGGGAAATAGTGGACAGTGTCATCACGCCGGAGCTGTATAAAAACGACCCGTCGCAGATGCAAAAGGACCGCGACGCCGCCTATGCCGAGATCGTCGGCGTGATCGGCGGCGAGCTTGCCTTTTTCCCGCAGACGCTGCTCGACAAACTCTCCTCCGTGGTGCAGGACAACACCGGCATCTCATCCGAACGGTTCTACGGCACGGTGCGCCGCCTTTCTTCCCTGCGGTTTTTGCTGCTGTGCTTGACAGCGGCGCTGGGTGCGGCGCTGTTCTTCACCCGCCGCCGTGCGTGGCTTGACTCCCTGCGGTATATCGCGGGTGTCGGCTTTATCACCGGCAGCGCCGTGTTTCTGCCCGCACTGTTTTTGCAGCGGTATACGCTGCTTGACCGTCTGAGCCTGTCCGACGGACTTTTGCGGCGGTATATCCTGTGTCTTTTGCACCATATGCGCACCTCTCTGTTCACGGCGGCACTGTGCTGTTTCCTGCTTTTTCTGCTGTTTTTGGCGGTGATCCTGTTTTTGTGCGCAAAAAAGACGGCAAAAACTTGCAAAGACGCCGAAAATGTGCTACCATAAAGCGATGCTGATAATAAAGGAGTTTTGACACCATGTCCGGACATTCCAAGTGGAACAATATCAAACGCAAAAAAGAAAAGACCGACGGTCAAAAAGCAAAGGTCTTCACCAAGATGGCACGCGAGATCGCCATGGCGATCAAGGAGGGCGGCAGCGCCGACCCGAACGCCAACTCGCGTCTCAAGGACGCCATTGCCAAGGCGAAAGCCAACAACGTCCCCAACGACAACATTGACCGCGTCATCAAAAAGGCTGCCGGCGACGGCAACGCCAATACATATGAGGCGCTGCAATATGAGGGCTACGGTCCGAGCGGCATCGCCGTCATCGTCGAAACGCTGACCGACAACCGCAACCGTACTGCCGGTGAGATGCGGCACTATTTTGATAAATGCGGCGGCAACCTCGGACAGACCGGCTGTGTGTCTTTCATGTTCAACAAAAAGGGTGTTCTCGCCATCGAAGCCGAGGGGCAGGACGAGGACGACGTCATGGAAAAGGCGCTTGAAGCGGGCGCATCCGATTTCAACGCCGACGGCGATGTGTTTGAGATCATCACCGAGCCGGAGGACTTCTCCGCCGTGCGCGACGATCTCGAAAAGCTGGGCTTTTCCTTTGTTTCGGCCGAGGTCGAAATGCTGCCGGATGTCTACAGCAGCATCGACGATCCCGAAGCCGCCGAGAGGATGGACAAGCTCCTCGATCTCCTCGAGGACAACGACGATGTGCAGAATGTGTGGCACAACTGGGAGCGCCCCGACGAGGACTGACACTTTAACCGACACCTTATAAGAAAAGCAGCGTGACCGCACGGTCACGCTGCTTTTTGCATATGGAAAGCTTTTTTGCAGATGCTTTTCGGTGCAATTTGTGTCTCATCCGCGATGAACCGCAGCAGCTTTCGCACCTGCCGTTTTGTGAACCGGCGAACATTGATATAGAACACTTCCCCGTCCGATAACACAAAAACCAGGATCTGCTGTTGTATCATCGTATACCGCATTTTTTCTTCGATTTTGATGTCGTCATAATCCTCAAAAAGGCCGTAGCTTTTGATGCGGCTGACCGCAAAGCTCTCCCTCACAATAGTGCTGACCGTCCCGTTCTCTACCCCATAGAGCAGCCTTTGCAAGAGTGTTGCCGCACGCTTTTCAACGAATTTTTCCTTCTTCCAGACAAGCCGATCCCCGCAAACGGAAACAGAGATCGCACCGTCATGAAAAGTCCATGCTCCAAACAGGAATGCGAGGAAAAATGCGATCGGTGCATATTTGCCCTCACGCACAATGTCCTGCGGGGAACCGACGATCAGAAAACTTGTACTTGTTATGGCAAGCGCCGTAAAAAATACGGTAAAAAACGCAAAAATAACAAAGGAAAAATAGTGTGTGCGCATTTTTAAAGTGTGTTGCATACACCCTCCGAATGTACCCTCATGGTTTGCCGCTTTCCTCATCAAGACACGCTTCCTGCGGAAAAGCGACGCCCTCTTCCACAACCGCATTCCAAATGCGGATCATCACCGCTGTATCTTTTTCTGTATATGCTCTGATCGTCATAGTTTATCCCTCGCATTGTATGTATTGCGGCAAAAAACGCAAGAAGAGCCACAGCTGATGCTGTGGCTCTGTTCTTATGCTTCCAGACTGCGCAGATAGGTGATGCAACGCTCCACTTCCTGCGGTCCCGTCGGGTCGAGTCCCTCGGACTCCACCACCATCAGCACGCCGTTTGCGATCGCCCAACGCCGCACCGCTTCCACCGGCGCTCTGCCGGAGCCGAGCGACTTGCCGATCACGCCTTCGTGCGGCGTGCCCTTTTTCAGATTTTCCGCCGCAGTGGGGATGCCGTCCTTCAGATGGATCACGCGGATGCGGTCCTTGAGCCTTTCGCAAAGCGCGACGGGATCCAATCCCGCATTGAACGCCCAAAAGGTGTCGATCTCCAGCTCCACCGCCGTGCGCGCGATGATCTCCTCCTCGATGACGCTGCCGTATTCCTGCTTCAGAAATTCGCCGGAATGGTTGTGATAGCCGAGCGCAATGCCGTTTTCCGCAAGCGTCTTTTGCGCCGTGTTCAGCAGTGCCAGGTTTTCCTCCATCTTTTCCGCCGTCGACCAGTCCATGCCGGGGATGATGAGATTTTTGCAGCCGATCACCTTGTGATAGGCGATGGTTGCGGCAATGTTTTCGGGACAGATGGCATCGCTGCCCGTGTGCGTGCCCGAACAGACAAGCCCGTTTTCATCCAGCCACTGCTTCACGTCCTCCGCCTCGTGCCCGAAGAAGCCGGCAAACTCGACATATTGATACCCCATGTCCGCCACCGTTTTCAGGCTGCCGCGCAGATCCTTTTCTGTCACATCCCGCAGACTGTACATCTGCAAACCGTATGCTGTCATAACTTTTTTCCTTTCTTAAACACTTCGAAACCCTCTGCCGATGATCTCGTTCGAAGTGGTGATGATGATGAATGCGTGCGGATCGATCTCGCGGATGCGGCGTCTCAGCCGCACCGCCTCGCCGCGCCGACAAACGGTGTGGAGCATCGTGCGCTCCTTATGCGTATACCCGCCGATCACGGCACTGTCGGTCACGCCGTGGTGCATCTCCTTGATGATGTATTCCCGCACCTCCGCCGCATGGTCGGTGATGACGACGAAATATTTGCAGCTGTTAATATTTTCGATGATGCCGTCCACCAAAAACGCCTTGGAGAAAAGACCGAGGATCGAATACAGTCCCGCCTTGATGCCGAACACATAGAAAGCGCCTGCCGCAATGAGAAAATCGGTGCAAAGCAGCGCCTTGCCGACATTGAGCCGCGAATACTTTTTGAGGATCAGCGCCACGATGTCCGTGCCGCCCGACGACGCGCCGACGTTGAACGCCAGCGCCGAGCCGCAGCCGGTGAGCAAAATGGCATAGCACAGCTCCAAAAACGGCTGGTCGGTGAGCGGTGCAGACAGCGGAACAAGCCATTCGCAAAGCGACGTCAGCCCCGAAAACAGTAGCGAGCAATACACCGTTTTCGCACCCGTGTCACGCCCCAGCACCACAAAGCCGACAAGCAGCAGCAGAATGTTGATGAGTGAGATCCATGTGGCGGGCGACAGCTGCGGGCACAACGTGCCGAGCAGCGTACCGATACCGCTCACCCCGCCGGTGGAAAACCCGTTCGGGATCTTGAAAAAATAGACCCCCACCGTCAACAGCACCATGCCGACAGACATTTGCAAAAATTCACTGATCCTCTTTTTCAGGGACATTAAACCTCTCTCCCCTGGTCGCGTGATTGCGCCGTGTACAACTGATAATAAGCACCCTTTTTCGCCATCAGCTCCTCATGTGTGCCCGCCTCCGCAATGCCGTGATTGGCAATGTAGAAAATGCGGTCGCAGTTCCGCACCGTGGAAAGACGGTGGGCGATGATGAACGAGGTGCGCCCGCGCAGAAGCGCCGCAATGCCCTGTTGCAGCAGACGTTCTGTTTTGGTGTCGATGGACGAGGTCGCCTCGTCCAGAATGAGAATGCGCGGATCGGACAACAGCGTGCGGGCAAATGCCAGCAGCTGTCGCTGTCCCTGCGAAAGGGTGCTGCCGCGCTCGTTGACCGCCGTCTGATAGCCGTCGGGCAGCGCCGTGATAAATCCGTGGGCACACACCGCCTTTGCGGCGGCGATCACCTCATCGTCGGTGGCGTTGAGCCTGCCGTAGCGGATGTTGTCCATGATCGTGCCGGTGAACAGGAAGCTCTCCTGCATCATGATGCCCTGCTGTCGCCGCAGCGAAGCCAGCGTCACATCGGCAATGTCATATTTCCCATCGAGCAAAATCGCACCGCCGTCCAGATTATAAAACCGACTGATGAGGTTGACGACCGTGCTTTTTCCCGCGCCCGTCGGCCCGACCAGCGCCACGCTTTCGCCCGCGCGGATGTCAAAGCTGACATGCGACAAAACGGGCACCCCCGGCTCATAGCCGAACTGCACATCGCGGAATGTCACGCCGCCCGCGATCGGCGGCAGCTCGACCGCCCCCGGCTTGTCGTCCACCGTGACCGGCTCATCCATCGTCTCGAAAATGCGTTCAAGATAGGCAAGGTTCGTCACAAACTGGTTATACACATTCGCCAGATTGTTGACCGGCTGCCAAAAACGGCTGACATATTGCCCCATCGCCAGCAGCACACCGAACGACACCATGCTGCCGCCGGAGAAATACACGCCGGTGACATACAGGGTGATGAACGCCAGCTGGCTGATGATCTGCGAGGAAGCGCCCACCGTCTGCTCGATATAGATGCGGCGCATCCACGTGCTGCGGCACGCTTCCAAAAGGCGGCGCAGCGTGGACATGTTTTCCTCGCCGTGTGCAAACAGTTGACTGACCCGCACGCCTTCGATGCTTTCCGCCAAAAAGGCATTATAGTTGGAGCTTTTGTTGGAATATGCCTGCGCGCGCCGCCGCTGCACGGGCTTTAAGATAAACACCACCGCGACAAAAATGGGCAGCCAGATGAGCGACACCGTCGCCAGGCGCGTATCGGTGGCAAACATGAACACGATGATGAACGCGATGTTGAAAATGTCCACGATCATGTCGACGATGCCGCCCGAGAGCACCGAGGAAACGGAGTTGACATAGTTGATAACGCGCACGAGAATTTTTCCCGCGGGACGGCTGTCATAATAGGCAAACGGCAGTCGCTGCAGATGCGCAAACAGATCCTGTCTGATGTCATAAATGATGTTTTGGCTGGCGTGCATCAGCATGCGGGAACGCACCACCGTGAGCACGGTGCTGAACAGATTGATGCCCAAAAACGCCACACACAGCCAAATGAGCAGCCGCACATCCTTTTGCGGCACGGCATCGTCCAGCGCGCGCCGCGTGATCTGCGGACCGAGCAGCGCCACGACGCCCGACAGCGCCGACAAAAGCAGCGCGCCGATCATGCGAAAGCGGTTGCGCTTCACATACCGCATCGCCCGCTTCATGTGGGCAAAATTGAACGGCACTTCCAGCTTTTCGTCCTGGTCAAAACGGTTCGGCTTCATGCACGGTCACCTCCCGTCGTGTCGCAAAGGTCGTTTTGCAGCGCATAGGTCTCATAATAATACCCGCGCTTTTCGAGCAGTTCCTTATGTGTGCCGCGCTCGGCGATACGCCCGTCCTGCAGCACCAGGATGCAATCGGCGTCCTTGACCGAGGAGATGCGCTGGGCAATGATGATCTTCGTGCAGGAGAAGGGCAGCGCTTTCAGCTGCTCCTGAATGTATTTTTCCGTTTCCATGTCCAAAGCGCTTGTCGTATCGTCCAGAATGAGGATGGCAGGTCTCGCCGCCATGGCGCGCGCCAGCGCAATGCGCTGCCGCTGACCGCCCGAAAGCCCGACGCCGCGCTCGCCGACCACCGTTTCATACCCCTCGGGCATCTTCACGGCAAACTCCTCCACCGCTGCGCGGCGGGCAAAATCGTGCGCCGTTTCCTCGGACATGGTGAGATCGGAAAATGCGATGTTGTTCTCGATGGAATCGGAGAAAAGGAACACCTCCTGCGTTGCCACGCCGACAGCGCGGCGCAGCGCGGACAGCTTCCATTTTCTTACGTCGCAGCCGTCCACCGTGATCGACCCGCCGGTCACGTCATACAGCCGCGATATCAGCGAGCACAGCGTCGTTTTGCCGCTGCCGGTCGGTCCCATGACGGCAAGCGTGCTGCCCGCGGGCACGGAAAAATCGATGTCGTGCAGCACCGCCTTCTCCCCAAAAGCAAAATCCACATGGTGAAACGCCACCTCGCCGCGCACCGTTTCGGGTGCTGCCGCATCGGGCGCATCCACGACGGTCGGCTGCGCATAATACACCTCCATGATCTTTGTGATCGAGGAGGAACAGCGCTGCAGGTCGTCCATATACGGTCCGATGCTGCGGATGGGGTTGGTGAGGGCAAAGGACAGCGTCGTGAACATCGCCAGCTGTCCCGCCGTGATCTCCCCCGTCATGATGAAAAAGCCGCCGACAAACACCGTGATCGCCGAAATGAGCACCGCCGTGCCCTCCATGAACGGAAACACGGTGAGCCAGGTCTTGTTGATGTCCAGGTTGACCTTGCGGAATGCCTCATTTTTCTCCTGAAAGCGCTCGCGTTCATAATCCTCGCGCACAAACGCTTTCACCACGCGGTTGCCCGCGATGTTCTCCTGCGCCGCCGTGTTCATGTCCGCCATGCGCTCGCGGAACAGGCGGAACTTGCCGTGCGCCCGCTTGTGATAGAGATTGGTCGCCAGCAGTATCAGCGGCACGACCAGCAATAGCAGCAGCGTCAGCTTCCAGCTGTAATACAGAAACAGCGCCAGCGCCGCACACAAAAGTGTCACGCTGTCGGTGATCTGATAACCGACCCACGCCACCACATGGCGGCAATAGTCGGTGTCGCTTTGCAGCCGCGTCATCAGATCACCGGTGCGAACGCGGTCAAAAAATGCCATGTCCTGATATTGCAGCTTTTCGAAAAGACTGCCGCGCAGGCGCACCAGCATATCCTGTGACGCATTTTCAAACAGCAGCACCATGTAATAGCGCAGCGCGATGCGCACAAGCTGCACCCCCAGCATGGCGATGAGGATGGACAAAAGCGGATCGGGATTTTTCGCGACGATGACGTCGTCATAGAGCTTCGATGTCAGCCACGGATCAATGAGCTGCATCATGCTGGTGAGGATGCTGATGACAAAGCCCAACAGCAGCAGCCGTCGGTATTTCGGGCGGATATTCTGTAACAAAAACTTCACTTGCAGCATAGAGAGCCACAACCTTTCCGTAAACGGCAGGGTGGGTGCTTATCACCGTCTATTATACAGGACTTTTCAAAAAATGGAACCCTTATTTTTCCGAAAAAAACCGATTTTTTCCTGCTTTTTTCAGCGCTTTCACCAAGTCGGAAAATGAACTTTCTCTAAACACTTTGCCGCGCGCGTTGACTTTGCGCGGCAAGCGGCATTATAATAAGGTATTCTTTTGTGCGGAGGTCACGTCTATGCTGAAGCTCTATGACATCCATAAGTCCTATACCGCCGGGGACAGCACAGTCGAAGCGCTGCGCGGCGTGTCGCTTTCTTTCCGTCGCCACGAGTTTGTGTCCATCCTCGGACCGTCCGGCTGCGGCAAGACCACTCTGCTCAACATCATCGGCGGACTCGACCGCTACACGGCGGGCGACCTCGCCGTGAACGGGCGCTCCACCGCATCCTTCAAGGACAGGGACTGGGACACCTATCGCAACCACACGATAGGCTTTGTGTTTCAAAGCTATAACCTCATTCCGCACCAGTCGGTGCTGTCAAACGTCGAGCTGGCACTGACGCTCTCCGGCGTTTCCCGTGCCGAACGGCGCCGCCGCGCGACCGAGGCGCTCGAAAAGGTCGGGCTTGCCGACCAGCTGCACAAAAAGCCGAACCAGATGTCGGGCGGTCAGATGCAGCGCGTCGCCATCGCCAGAGCGCTGGTGAACGATCCCGAAATCCTTTTGGCGGACGAGCCGACGGGTGCGCTCGACTCCGCGACCAGCGTGCAGATCATGGAAATTCTCAAGGAAATTTCCGCGGACAAGCTTATCATCATGGTGACCCACAACCCCGAGCTTGCCGAGCGGTATTCCTCCCGCATCGTGCGCCTTTTGGACGGGCAGGTTGTGGACGACACCGACCCCTACATCGAAGAAGCCGCCCCCGCCGCGCCCCCGCCGAAAAAGGGACACAAAAAGCATACCTCGATGTCGTTTTTCACGGCGTTGTCCCTGTCCACCAACAATCTGATGACAAAAAAGGCGCGCACCCTGCTCACCGCCTTTGCGGGCAGCATCGGCATCATCGGCATCGCGCTGATCTTAGCGCTCTCCAGCGGCATCAACGCCTATATCAATTCCGTGCAGGAGGACACCCTTTCCTCCTATCCGCTGACACTTGAAGCGGAAAACGTCGATCTTTCCTCACTCATTACGACGCTCACGGGCGTGGGCAACAGCGATGCGTCGCACGAAAAGGACGCCGTCTATGCCAACGCCGTGATGTATAAGCTCATGAACAGCATGAACACGGTCGAGACCAGTGAAAACGACCTTGCCTCCTTCAAGACCTATCTTGAGACCGACGGCAACGCCGTTGCCGCCCACGCCACCGCCATTCAGTATAGCTACGGGGCTGCCCCTGCCGTCTATGCCAAGGACCCGAACGGCGAAATTGTGCGGGCAGACATCACCGACATGATGCAGCGCCTGCGCGGCGACACGGGCAGCACGACAGATACGGAGATGAAAAATCCTTTTGCTTCCGCCATGCCGTCCGGCTCGGGCATGCAGCTTTTCGAGGAGTTGCTCACCGACAGCGACGGAAAATCGCTGCACCCGCTTTTGTCTTCACAGTATGACCTTGTCTACGGTCGCTGGCCGGAGAACTATGACGAGCTGGTGCTGGTGGTGGACGAAAATAACGAGGTGCAGGATGTCAGCCTGTATGCGTTGGGGCTGAAAACCACCGATGAGCTCAAAGACCTCATGAAAAACGAGGGCGACAACCGGACCGCCGAGGAGCAGAAATGGACCTATGACGACATCTGCAGCCGCACGTTTTCCATGGTGCTGCCCGCCGACTGCTGGCAGTATGATAAGGAAAGCGGCAAATATGTCGATCTGACCGCCACCGCCGCCGGACGCGGCTATCTCTATGACAACGGGCTGACGCTCAAAATTGCGGGCATCATCCGCCCGAACCCCGACGCGACCGCATCCATGCTCACCGGCAGCATCGGCTACACCGCCGCGCTCACCGACTATATCGCCGAAAAGAGCGCTGCTTCCCCCGCACTTGCGGCACAGCTTGCCGACCGCGACACCGACGTGTTCACCGGACTGCCGTTCAAGACCGACAGCACGACCGAGCCGACCGCCGCCGAAAAGGCGGCAGCATTCAAGGACTATGCCGCCGCACTGCAAACAGCGGAAAAAGCGACGCTCTACGGCAAAATTGCCGCCACCCCCTCCGCTGCCTATCTGAAAACGACGGTGGATGCCGCCATGAAGGACATGACCCGCGACAGGATCGAAGCCGCCATGGCGGACGGCTATTCCGCAGAAATGGGCGTCAGCGCGGACACGGTGCGCGACTACGTCAAGGGGCTTTCCGACGACGAGCTGTTTGCCTATGTGCGGGATATGCTCGAAAAGCAGATCACATCCGAATATGCCGCCGCTGCCGCAAAGCAGATCGAAACCGTTCCCCCAGCGCAGCTTGCCGCCATGCTGGACGCGGCACTGCCCACCTATAACGCCGACACGCTCGTTGCCTATTATGACGCTTTCATGCCGCCCACCGTCTCGGATGCGACGCTTTCGGACAACCTCAAAGCGCTCGGCTATATCGACAAGGAAACCCCCACCGCCATCAACATCTATGCATCGACCTTTGCGGACAAGGACGCCATCGCCGACGCCATCACCGCCTATAACGACAGCGTCGCTGAGGAAAAGAAGATCAGCTACACCGACTATGTCGCCCTCATGATGTCCTCGATCACCACCATCATCAGCGCCATTTCCTATGTGCTCATCGCCTTTGTCGCGATCTCGCTGGTGGTATCGTCCATCATGATCGGGATCATCACCTACATCTCGGTGCTTGAACGCACAAAGGAGATCGGTGTTCTGCGCGCCATCGGCGCGTCCAAGCGGGACATCTCGCGCGTTTTCAACGCCGAAACGCTCATCGTCGGCTTTGCCGCGGGTGTGATCGGCATCGGCATCACCCTGCTTTTGTGCATCCCCATCAACGCCGTCATCCGCTCGCTGACCGGCATTGCCGGCATCGGCGCGGCGCTGCCGTGGCAGGGCGGCATCATTCTGGTGGCGATCAGCATGTTCCTCACATTCATCGCGGGACTCATTCCCGCACGCGTCGCCGCAAAAAAAGATCCCGTTGTCGCCCTGCGTTCCGAATAAACGCCGCGCGGCACATCGCCCCGGCAAGAAAGAAAAAGAGACCGCACCCCTTACCGATCGACGGCAAGGGGCGCGGTCTTTTTATGTCATATTTTTCGCGGAGTTCGACACTCTGTGAGACTTCTGTACACACATCGCTCATTTCTTTTATACCACAAACGCAGGAAAAATGCAACAGAAAAATCACAACTTGTCCGAATTTTTGAAAAAACCGCATTTTTGCAAGTGTAAAAGGAACGTTTTATGCTGTTTTACCGTCTTTTTTTCCCTCTGCGCAGTCACAAGCGCAGTCATAAATCATAAGAAACGGAGGAATGTATATGGCAAAGGGAGAAAACATTTTCAAAAGAAAGGACGGTCGCTGGGAAGCGCGGTATATCCGCGGTCACGAGGAGACGGGAAAGATCCGCTATGGCTTTTGCTACGGCAGAACCTATCGTGAGGCAAAGGAAAAGGTGACGGTGTGCAAGGCGGCGGTCGCAGCGGGAGAGCCGCCACCGCAGATAAAAACCGCACAGCACTTTTCCTTTTTCTGCGATGCGTGGCTGGCGGTGCGCAAAACGCAGGTGCGCGTTTCCACCTACAGCAAATATGCAGCCGTGCTGGAAAAGCACATCAAGCCGCACCTCGGCAGATATCTGCCGCAGGACATCACCACCGCCGCCGTGGATGCCTTTTCCCAGGAATTGCTGGCATCCCTGTCCCCGAAAACGGTGCACGACATTCTGGTGACGCTGCACGGCATTCTGAAATACACGGCGGGCTGCGTCGCGCAGGCGCTGCCGCATGTCGAGATCCACTACCCCAAAGAGGAAAAACGGGAGATGCGCGTGCTCACCCGCGAAGAGCAGGCGCGCTTTGTCGCCTATCTTTCCGCTGACATCACACCCTGCAAATTCGGGCTGCTGCTCGCACTGTTCACGGGCATGCGGATCGGAGAGCTGTGTGCGCTCAAATGGGAAAACATCTGTGTTGCGGAGCGGACGGTGCGCGTCACCGCCACGCTGCAGCGACTGCAGGAAAACGGCGCAGCGGAAAAGGGGCACACCCACATTGTGATCGGCGCGCCGAAAAGCGGAGCATCGGCGCGCATCATTCCGCTGACGGCGCAGACCGCCGCCCTTTGTCTGCAGATGCAGGCAGCGCCGTCGGCATATGTCCTCACGGGCAGCGCTGCCTATATGGAGCCGCGTGCGCTGCAATATCGCATCGAAAAATATGTCCGCGCCTGCGGGCTGCAGGGCGTCCACTGCCACACGCTGCGGCACACGTTTGCCACCCGCGCGGTGGAGGTGGGGTTTGAAATCAAATCGCTGTCCGAAATTTTGGGGCATGCGTCCACCACGATCACGCTGGAGCGCTATGTTCACTCCTCGCTGGAGCTGAAACGGCAGAATATGGATAAGCTCGCCGCCGTCGGGCTTTGACGCTGCGCAGTCAAAAACAGGTGTACGGCGTGCAAACACCGCAAAAAAAGCCTTGCCGACGCGCTTTTTGATGCTGCTGCAACAGAGTGTCGAACTCCGCGAAGCGGAAAAGCCCTGTCGCAGTCTGTCCGCAGTATGCTTTATTTTTCCCGTTTTTTGTAGCAAATATTTATTTTTGAGGAGGGAAAACCGTTTGTCACCTGAAGATCGCCGCGAAAAGCTGCTGGAAGCTACCGTCGATGTCATCGCCAAATACGGTCTCGAAAACACCGCCACCAATCGGATCTGTGCCGAAAGTGGTGTCAACGTGGCGTATATCTATCGTTTTTTTGACAGCAAGGAGGATCTGATCCTCGCGGCATTTGAGGAAGCCGACAAGGAATTTCTGCATGCCATTTTGCAGAATTTCCCCGTTTTGCACTATGAAAGCATCGACTATGAGATGCGCTGTCGGGTGCTTTTCAACAAATGCTGGGACTTTGTCATGTCCCGCCCCCGACATCTCATATTCTATGTACGGTATTATTATTCTTCTTCCTTTCAGCGCTATGCCTATGCCGCGCATATGCAGCGCTATGCGGTGCTGATCGAAAAAATGCAGACGGCATTCCCCGAAAATGCAGATGTGCGCACGGTGCTGCACCACATTCTGGACACGCTGCTCGGCGAAGCGATGAAGCAGCTCGATGATCCGCACGGCAGCAATGAGGAAGCCGCCGAGCGCAGCTTTGCGCTGATCTTCAGCGTTGTGCGCAGCTATGTGAAGCAGGAAAAGCTCGCAACATAACATCGAAAAACAAAGGAGGGAACGCCGTGAACGACACGGAGAAAACGATTGGCATGACGCTCCCGCACGGGACGGAGCAGTGCGTTTGCTGCGGACGGGACACCGGCATCCCCTTTTCGACCCCTATAAACGATCGCACCTGCTATGTCGTCGGCTGCGGTCAACTTTGCTGGTCGTGCTATGTGCAGTTGTGCAGCGACGCGGACGAACGCCTGCTCACCCACGACGAAATGAACACGCTGATCGCCATGTGCCAAAAAAGGAGATGGGAGAGCTGCACATGAATGCTTGGCGGATCGCGGCGCTTTCGCTGCTCGTTCTGCTCATCCTCGGTTTCTTTTTGTTCCGTTTGCACGCGCGGCAGCAGGCAAAGCACCGCCGCGCCCGCGCGCGGGAAAAGCAGCAGCACATCGAAAACGAACAGCTGGTGCGCTCGCTGCTGGCGATGGACGAGGCGCAATATCAAAACATCAAGGCGCAGAATGCCGATAAATCGGTGTAGTCATGGGCGGCCCCGTGTTTACATATAGTAATTTTATCGCTGTAATATACGAAGGGGAAAACAAATGAACCGTAAGAAAACCAAAAGAGCCCTGCTGTCAAGCGCGCTGGCAATGATTTTGTGCATCGCCATGCTCATCGGCTCGACCTTTGCGTGGTTCACCGACACCGCATCGACGGCGGTAAACAAAATCCAGTCGGGTACACTGAAGGTGGATATTGTCAAGGAAGACGGCGAAACATCCATTAAAAATGAAAGCATGAGCTTCGTCAACAAGGAAGGCTCTGCCGACATTCTCTGGGAGCCCGGCGCAACATTTATGACGCCTGCGTTTAAGATCAAGAGCACGGGTAAGCAGGCACTCAAGTACAAGCTGACGCTGAACGGCATCATCGGCAACAACAAGCTTCTTGATGTTATCAGATTTTCCGTCGTCAAGGCTGACGGCTCGGAAGTCGATCTGGATACCTTTGAGGGGCATCTCACTCCGGCTGCCGCGTTGAGCGAGACGCTTTACATCAAGGGATATATGGATAAGAATGCGAACAATGATTATCAGGGCAAAACGCTGAACGGTCTCGGTATCATTGTTGTTGCTACGCAGGATACGGTTGAGAACGACAGCTACAACAATGAATACGATACAAACGCAGAGTATCCGACCATCACCACTTCTGCCACGATCGGGGAAGCGTTTGCTGACGCCGACTTCGATTTCGGATTTACAAATCCGTCCACCGATAAAGTCGTTCTGGACGGCAAGGGACTTGTCACTGTGACAGGCTACCTTGACGGCTGGTTTGCCGGAGATGTCACCATCAAGGGCGTGACATTCAAGAACGGCGTATGCTTCACGGCAAAGAATAACAACACGAGCGGCACGATCACCTTTGAGGACTGCACCTTCTATGCCTGCGATCAGCGCAAGATCGACCTGACGCATTATGCCGTCAGAGCTTTGGACAATTCCGGTGACGGTCTGTGTCTGAATGTTGACACGAAAAACAGTCCGGAGCTGAAGGTTGTTGTCAAGGACTGCACCTTTATCGGCGAGGATGACATCACATTGGATCGCAACGGCTGGAAGTCCATGGGCGGCGCCGGTTGGAATTATAATCCGGCTCTCAGGACTAAGTCCCGCGGTCATGCCGTTATGATCAACGGCATCAGCGGCGGCGGAGAAAATGCACAGGCCAAATCCGTTCTGATCGAGGGCTGCACCATGAGCGGCATCCGCGGACACGCGATCCAGCTTCACTCGCTGAGAATGCCAGTCACAGTCAAGGATTGCAAAATCGACAGCTGGGGCAAAAATGCGTCTGCCGCAGCAGGAACGGCGACGGATGCTGCCATCCGCGGCAATATCATCAACGGTACCGACGGCAATCTCATATTGGAGAACAACTATTTCGGTCTCGATGAATCCATCGGTATTTTGCATGTTAAAATCGATAACTTCGGTGCTAACACAGACGGAAGCAGAACGGCCGGAACCTATTAACCCCCCCACAGATGAATTTTTCAAGTCCCTCCGCCCGCGCGGCGGATGGGCAATCAAAGGGCATGAACCAGGTTTTATGTCTTTTGATTGCTCTGTTGTAGCCGCAGAAAACTGCGTTTACATACAATCAAAATTTTTGAGGAGGAAAAAATGATGACAAACAAAACTGTCACCAAACGGGCATTGACGACCAGCGCGCTCGCCATTCTCACCTGCATCGCCATGCTCATCGGCTCGACCTTTGCGTGGTTCACAGACACCGCATCGACTGCGGTGAACAAGATTGTTTCCGGCACCTTGAAGGTAGGGCTTCAATATGCGATCGACTGGGACGAAAACGGCAACCCCACCGCGTGGGACGACGCCGCGGGCAAAACGCTGAACTTCAGAACGGCGGACGGTCGCACCGCGAACATTCTGTGGGAGCCGGGCTGCCGCTATGAGCTGCCGCAGCTGCGCGTTGTCAACGACGGCAAGCTGGCGCTGAAATATACCCTTGTCATCAGCGGCATCAACGGCAGCGCCAAGCTCAACGAGGTCATCGACTGGACCGTGAACGGCGCGCCCATTGCCGAGGCCGAGAAGCATCTCGGCGTCGGTGCAGCCTCCGAAGCGCTCACTATCCGCGGCGAGATGCAGACGACGGCAGACAACGGCTATCAGAATCTCACCATCGACGGCATCGGCATCACCGTGTATGCCACGCAGGACACCGTCGAGACCGACTCTTTCAATCATCTCTATGACGAAAAAGCCACCTATCTGAACACCGATGCCGACGGCAACATTCTCATCGGCAGTGCGGGCGAGCTTTCCTATTTCGCGCTCACCATGAACCGTGACGCCGCGCAGTATGCGAACAAGACCGTGAAGCTCACCAAAGACATCGACCTCAAAAATGTGCTCTTCACGCCGATCAGGGCGGAAAAGATCACCTTTGACGGTCAGGGACACACCATCTCCAATCTGACCGTCAAAACCGACCTTGCCGCAGGACTGTTTGCCTATGCCACGAGCAGCACCATCAAGAACCTGACCATTGACGGTGCGGACGTCACGGGCGTCAACCACGTCGCCGCGCTTGCGGGCGATGCGCTGTGCACCACCATCGAAAACTGCGCGGTCAAGAACGCCACGGTCGTCACGCTCGTCAAGGACGGTGACAACGGTGACAAGGCGGGTGCGATCGCGGGCTATCTCAGCGCCGAGCCGAACGCCGCTGTTGTGAACTGCTCCGTGGAAAACTGCACCGTGCGCGGTTATCGCGACATCGGCGGTCTGATCGGCATGGCAAACACGCCGTCTGCAAGCTCCGTCGTCACCGTCACGGGCAACACCATTAAGAACACCACCGTTCTCGGCGACCAGACCGAAAACTATAAGGGCTACACGACCGACGCCGCATTTGACGTAGGTGCTGTCATCGGCGACTTTGCGGGTACGCTTGATGCGTCCAACACCGCCGAAGATGTCACCGTGCAGTATATCAAGCCCGCCGACTCGCAGCAGCAGCTTGAGGAAGCGCTTGCATCGGGCACGAAGAACTTCGTTCTCGGCGAGGGCGAATATATGCTCTATGAGAAAAACAAAGAACAGACGCAGAACACCACCCTCACCCTGCAGGGCAAGGGCGTTGACAACACCACGTTCAAGGTCGGCAAGCCTGTTCCCGACGCGCCCGGCGAGGGCAATGCGGACTTCAGCTATGAGGGCTCGGATGTCACGTTCAAGGACATGACCGTGAACATGGGCAAAAAGGACTATATGGGTATCGTCCGCGCCAACTCCCTGTATTTCGAGAACTGCAAGCTCGTGGGTCGCGGCAGCTATTGGGGCAACGGCAAGGTCGTTTTCAAGAACTGCACCTTTGAAAACGAAAACGACTATGTCATCACGACCTATGCGGGCGTCGATTTCATCTTTGAAAACTGCACCTTCCGCTCGACCGCGGGCAAGTTTGTCAACGCCTATAAGGAGCAGCGCGTCGACAGCACGCTGACCTTCATCGGCTGCACCTTTGAAACGGAAAGGCCCAACAAAGCGGCAGTCTGCCTGAAGTCCCATACCGGCATGCAGTGGGATCTGAAGTTTGAAAACTGCGATGTTTCCGCGTGCAGAGCGGACGGCGATGCGGACGATCTCAAGACGGAAAGCAAATACTATTCCGTGCGCAGCAGCGACAACAACGGCGTGTGCCCCACCGGCACCAAGGTCACCATCGACGGCACGGTCGTTTGGGAAAACGGTGCAAAAAAGTAAGCTGCAGGTTTACTGAGAACGCTCTCAGATAAATCACCATATTGCACAGCCGCTCACCTGCCGAAACAGGTGAGCGGCAATCAAAGGGCACAGACGGCTTGTGTGTGCCTTTTGATTGCAGAAAAAAGGAGACGTTTATGCCCACTGCAAATGACAAGGATACCGTGCTGCTCATCGCCGCCGCGGCGGCGATCTTCGCACTGCTGCTGGCTGCAAAGCTCGTCCTCTTCTTTGTCGGCTATGCAAAGGAGAAGCGCTGTATCAAAGCGGAAATGCAGCGGGCATATACGGATGAAGAATACCGACACTGGCGAAAGGAACTGCGCTGTCTCCGACTTCGCCTGCTCCCGTTTGTGACCGCGCGCAACGTCCGCACGCTGTATGACTGTCTTTTCCGCAAGCCGCAGCATGAGAAGCCGAGCGACAAAAACGCGCTGCAGCGCGCGCTTTTGCCGTGCATACTGGCGATGGGGCTTTTTGCCGTTTCGCTTTGCGGCGTCAGCTGGGCGTGGTTTTCCGCTGCAAAGGGCAGCAACGTCCGCGCGGTGCAGACCGCAAGCTACACAGCGACCGTGACGGTCGCCGACACGGCGGCGCTCACGCCGCAAAAGGACGGCAGCTTTGCGCTCCCGACAGGGACCTACACCGTCACGCTTGAAGCCGCAGGCACCGCAAAGGCGGGCTTTTGCAGGATAACGCTCGGCGATGAGACCTATTACACCCGTCAGCTGCCGCCGGGCGACACGCTCACCTTCACCGTCACCGTCCATGCGGCGACGACCCTTTCGGTGATGCCACAATGGGGCAGCAGCGCTCATCCCGCCGATCTTCCCGCCGCCGTCACGGTCGGAACACCCGCCGCGTCCACCGAAACGCCCGTCACCACCGCTGCAGCAACGGCAAAAACAGCGACGACAACGACAACGGCGGCAAGCACCACCGTCGCGACCGCGACAGCAACCGCTGCAACAGCCGAGACGACTGCAACAGCCGAGACGACTGCGACAGCCGCCACGGCGGAAACGACCGCCGTCAATCCGTAAAAAAGGAACCGGAAAGCGTCATTCGACGTTTTCCGGTTCCACTTCTTTATGCTGCTTTGCGGCGGGCAAGCCTTGTGCAATCTCCGGAAATTCGTTGTCGGAGTCTGCGGTCGGTTGGATGTTATACGTCCCGTATTTGTGCACCATTTCATAGGCATTCTGCGGCTGTCCCTCGATCGAAACGGCGGACTGCTCCGCCGCCCCGAAGGCGTCGCTTCCCTTTTTCCTCTGCGGCATTGTGATCCCTCCCGCAGACAGTGTGCCCGTTTTCAGCGACGATATGCTTCCAGCCGATAGATCGGCTGACCGAGATCGGCAAACCGCTTTTCATATTCGGTCACGATGTTGCCCTCAAAATCGCTGGCATGCAGATCAAGCGACACATTTTTCAGCGCAAAGCCGAAGCCTGTGAGCTTTTCGATGGAATATTCAAAAAAGGCGCGGTTGTCGGTTTTCTGATGAATTTCCGCATTTTCCGTGAGCAGCGCGTCATAGATGGGCAAAAACCGCTCGGACGTCAGCCTGTGTGCGGCATAGCGCGCTTTCGGAAACGGACAGGAGAAATTGAGATACAGCCGCTCCACCGTGTGCGGGCGGAGATACCGCGGGAGATATTCGGCGGCGCAGTTTAACAGCCGCAGATTGGGCAGCTCCTGCTCCTTTGCCTTTTCGGCGGCGGCAACGATCACGTTTGCGACCTTTTCGACCGCAAGAATGTTCACCTCGGGGTGCTGCTTTGCCAATTCCGCCGCGAACTGTCCCCGTCCGCAGCCGATCTCCAGCCACAGCGGCTGTTTCTTTTCAAACCAGCCGTCAAGGTCGATAAACGCCGCCTGCTTTTTTGCCGCGCGGAAGTCGCGGTCGTCGGGCATGACGGGAATTTTGAGCCGGTCGGCACAGTCCGCCAGCCGTGTTTCCAAATTCTTTTTGCGGCGCATACGCATAAGTCGGTGTCTCCCTTTTGTTCATTTGCCCCATTTTAGCATATTTTTTTGTAAAAAACAATCGTTTTTCCTTTTCAAACAGCGGTTTTTGTGATACCATAGGAACAGAAAACTGGAGGTCGAGGTCTTATGAAATATCTGGTCGTATTATGTGACGGCATGGCGGACAAGCCCAACGCCGCACTGCAAAACAAAACCCCCATGGAAGCGGCGCACAAGCCGCACATGGATGCGCTGGCGAAGGTGTCCGAGGTCGGACTGTGCAAAACGGTCGCCGACGGACTCAAGCCCGGCAGCGACGTTGCAAACCTGTCGGTCATGGGCTATGATCCCATGAAGTGCTATACCGGTCGTTCCCCCCTTGAAGCGGCAAGCATCGGCGTGAATCTGAAGCCGACCGACGTCGCGCTGCGCTGCAACCTCGTCACGCTGTCGGACGAGGAGCGCTATGAGGACAAGACCATGGTGGACTATTGCGGCGGCGACGTCTCCACCGCCGAGGCGGCACAGCTTATGAAGACCGTGCAGGAAAAGCTCGGCAGCGACCGCTTCACGTTCTACACAGGTGTTGCCTATCGCCACTGCCTTGTGGTCGCAAACGGCACGACCGATCTCGGCACGATGACCCCGCCGCACGACATCAGCGGACGCGTCATCGGCGACTATCTCAGCAAAAGCGAAAACGCCGCGCCGCTCATTGATCTGATGCGCCGCAGCGTGGAGATTCTCAAGAATCACCCCATAAACCTTGCCCGCATCGCGCGCGGCGAACGCCCTGTGACGTCCATCTGGCTGTGGGGCGAGGGCGTGAAGCCGACGCTTGAGGACTTCAAGGAGAAAAACGGCGTCACCGCCGGTGTTATCTCCGCCGTCGATCTGCTCAAGGGCATCGGCATCTGCGCCCATATGCAGACGCCGGAGGTCGAGGGCGCAACGGGCTATATCGACACCAACTTTGCGGGAAAAGCAGCAGCCGCCGTCAAGCTGTTTGAAAGCGGCGTGGATCTTGCCTATGTGCACATCGAAGCGCCCGATGAATGCGGTCACCGCGGCGAGGCGGAAAACAAGGTGAAGGCAATCGAGGAGATCGACCGTCAGGTGCTCGCCCCCCTGCTTGACTACCTGAAGGCACACGGGGACTATCGCATTTTGGTGATGCCCGATCATCCGACCCCCCTGTGCACCCGCACGCATTCCTCCGATCCCGTGCCGTATCTTCTCTTTGACTCCCGCAAGACCGTCTCGGGCGTCGACGTTTTCTCCGAGGCGACTGCCGCAAAAACCGGCAACTTCGTCCCCCACGGCCCGTCCATCATGGATAAGCTGCTGGAAAAATAATCCGCATGAAAACCAATCAGGAGGCACCTGAAGTGCCCCCAAAAAGTCAGACAAAGAATTCGGATAAAAATCGTTCAAGCAACCGGAAGGGCTTGCTGTCTGTGAATTGCAGACAGCAAGCCCTTAAGCTTTGCCTTGATTCTGTGATTGTTGTAACAGTCCGAATATTCGATCGGTTCCTGCTTGAAGTGTTCCATTGAGGTGAACTCCTGCCAATACAACAGTTCGCTTTTGAGTAATCCAAAGAAGTTTTCAATCGCGGCATTGTCAAGACAATTTCCCTTGCGGCTCATGCTCTGCCGGATGCCATTCTCACGAAGCATTCGCTGATACTGTTACACGGCAGATGAGCCCCGGTTCCTTCATGAGCCGTTGGACAGTCTTGTGGTTCACAGCGAAGCCACGGCTGTGTAACACCTCTGTAATCCGGCGATAGCCATATCTTCCTTTGTTTTCATGGTAAATTGCCGTGATTTCTTCTTTGACCGATGCGTATTTGTCTGTCTTCTGCATCTGTTTCAAATGATAGTAGGATGTAGCACGGGGCAGTTGAGCGATATCTAACAGAATCGTCAGTGGAAATTCTTTCCTCAGTATTTGGATCACCTGCGCTTTTTCAGCCGGTGTCGCTCGTTTTCCAAAACCAAGGCTTGCAATTTTTTTAGGTTAGCATTCTCCGCGCGTAACCGCCAAACCTCTGCCGGCAGATCTCTTTTGGCAGCTTCCTCGGCCTATCGGTGCTACCGCGCCCTCGGCGCTCGATGGCAAAGCCTTCCGGACCTTCGGTTAGATAGATACGCTCCCAGTCTCCGACCTGAGTGTTACTGCCTACTTCAAATTGCCTCGCGCTTCTCGGCAGCTCAGTTTTTCTTTTTGCATGGTTTCCACGACCGGCTTCTTAAATTCCGGCGTGTATCATTTGTTCGGTACTCCCTTTGGCATTAAAATCACCCCATCTGTCAGACAGTATATCACATTGCCTAACAAATGGGGTGCCGTTCAAAAGCGGAGCTTTCCTTCTATAAAATTCAGTATTGTTTTCATCACTTCGTCGCGGTTGTCCTCGTTAAGGATCTCGTGCCGATCGTTTTCAAAAAGCCGCAGCGTGACGTCGGTGTGCCCGCTCTCGCGGTACAGCTCTGCCACCCGTTTCACGCCCTTGCCGTGATCGCCGACGGGATCGTGGTCCCCCGCGATGAGCAGGATCGGAAAGTTTGGCGTTGCGGCAAAGCACGCCTTGCTGTTGGCAAAGCCGTTCACCGCAAGCAGCGAGCGAATGCCGCCGACCGAGAACATGAACCCGCACTTTTCGTCCGCATCATATGCCCGCACATTTTCGGGGTTGCGGGAAAGCCACGCGGACGCTTCCTTTTCGGGAAAGCCCTTTGAAAAAGCGTCGAACATCAGCGCATACAAAAGGCGGGAGCGGTGCTCCTCACCCTTCACGCCACGCAAAAGCGCCGTGAGCGCACGCCCGATGCCGATGGCGGCTTGCGGGCCGCCCGTGCCGCAGGCGATGAGCGCCGCATAGGTCGCGGGAGATTTTGCAACCGTGCTGCGCACCACAAAGGAGCCCATGCTGTGCCCGAACAGGACGGTCGGCAGCGAAGGATACTGCGCTTTCACGTGCGCCTGCACCGCCAGCACATCCGCCACCAAAATGTCCCCACCGTTTGCATATGGCATGTGACCGCGCTTTTTGGCGGTTTTCTGCGTGTCGCCGTGTCCGATGTGGTCATGCCCGCAGCACAGCATCCCGTGCTGCGCCAGAAATTCCATCACCGGCACATAGCGCTCGATATATTCCGACATGCCGTGCACAAACTGCACAAGACAGCGCGGTTCTCCCTGCGGTTTCACGACGATACCGTGCAGCGTCTCGCCCTGCCACGCGGACGGTATGGAAAAGTGCTCCATGTCATTTTCCTCCGTTTTCTTTTCCGCCGACGATCGGCAGATCCCATTTGAAAATGTTGGCGCAAATGCGGATCACCACCACGGTGATAAACCCCGCAGGCATGCAGATGCGGTTGGACACATACGGCATGAGCAGCACATAGACAAGCGCGCCCGCTGCCGACGCCAACGCATAGATATGCTTGCGGAACACGGCGGGGATCACACCGGAAAACACGTCGCGGAAAATGCCGCCGCCGATGCCGGTGATGATGCCGACAAAAAGCAGCATTGCCTTGCCGGTGTAGCCCGCCTGCGCGGTGGTCTCAATGCCGAGCACCGTGAAAACGCCCAGCCCCACCGTGTCGGTCACAAACAGCAGAATGTCCTCCCAGCGTTTCAGGCGCGTGCCCGCTTCCGCCTTGAGGATATACATGAGAAAAAACAACAAAAGCGACGTCAAAAGCGCGACGACCGCGCACAGCGGATGCAAAAACACCGTCGGCGGCAATCTGCCAATCATCATGTCCCGCACGATCCCGCCGCCGACCGCCGTCACCAGTCCCAACACCGTTGTGCCGAACACGTCCATATGATGCCGCACGCCGGCGATAACGCCGGAAATGGCGAAAGCCACCGTGCCGACAAGTTCCATGATCTGAAAAATCCGCTCCACACGCATCCCCCCGACGGCAGTATACCACAAGTTACGGATCGCCGCAAGCCCCCGTCACAGCCAAGCCGAGAGATCGGCGGCATAGCAGTATTTCGCCGAGGTGAATTTGCCGAAGATGTATTTGTCGGTTGCGGACTCGCACATGGTATACAGCTTGCCGTCCACCGTGACGATCTCCTCCGCCATGGGCGGAGCTTTGATGTCCGCTTTCAGACAGGAGCTGTCCAGCACATAACGCGGCAGCGTCTGCCCCAGCACCGTGACCTCGCCCTCTGCTTTCGGCGTGCCGTAGACATACAGGTGCGAAAATGCCACCGCATACGAGGTGGAAAGGCAGATATTGCCCGCATCGTCGATGCACATGCCCTGCACCAGTCCGGGGATGGAATAGGCTTTTTCCGCCGTCGGCGCAATGCCGCAGGGCGCGTCCTTGTCAAGTCGGAAGGACAAAAGCAGCGCGGGGCTTTCGTCGCCCGCCGCCGTCGTGAACTTGTGGCTGTCGGGCGTGGGATAGTTCTGCTCTCTGTAGAATTCGCCGACATAGATATTTTCGCCGTCGCTGTGGACAAAGGCGACCGCCAGGCTGTCATCGGCGGTCTTTGTCGAGAAAAAGCCGATCGCCTTGACCGTGCCGCCGTCGGCAGCGGCATAGAAATCCTCCAGCGCATAGACCATCAGTCCCGCCTCATCCGCGACATAGACAAGGTCGTTTGCCACCGTGATGCCGCCGACATGGCCGAGATAGGCGCTGCCGCTCTGATCCGCAAGCGACAGACGTTTTAACTCCTTGCCGTCCGCGCGGTGCACAAGGCTCACCTGCGATGCCGCGCCGTCGGCACGATAGCCGGTGATAAGGAAATCACCTTTTCCCTCATCATACGCCAGTCCCTGCACGATCAAGCCGTCGGACAGACCCGGAATGACGAAGGTTTTTTCCGCGTGCCGATAGTAGTTTGCCACCGACAGGCGAAAATAGCCGCGCACGCCGAGCAAAAACAGCAGCACCACACATAAAACGATCAAAGCGGCGGTGAGGATGCGCCGCCCCACCGACTTTTTCTTCTTTGCTTCGGTCATATATGACACCTCCACCCGACAGTATAGCATACACAAAAACAAGAAGTGTGAACAAAAATGCAGCCACATCATGCGGCTGCATTTTTGTTATTCCACCGCCAAAACGACCTTGCCGACGTTTTCGCTGCGACAGAGCATGTCCTGCGCCTTTTCGGCGTCGGTGATGGGCAGCACCGCATAGATCGTCGGACGGATCTCCCCTGTTGCCGCCTTTGGCCACACATCCCGCACCGGCGCCGCCAAAATTTGAGCTTTCATCTGCGGCGGGCGCGAGCGCAGGGTGCTGCCGATGATGCGCACGTTGCGAACATAAATGTTTTTGAGATCGATCTCCGTCATTTGTCCGCCGAGCGCGGCAATCATGATCCACCGCGCGCCGTGCGACGAGATTGTTTCGTTGCCGCTTAGAAGCGCCGACGGGTATATGCAGGCGTTTGAGACCATGAAAGCGCTGCTCACCGAGGGGACGGAGAAGATCGGCGCGGTGGCGGAAGCCTGCGGATTTTCGAGTCCCTATCATTTTTGCCGCATTTTCAGGGAGAAAACGGGACTCACCCCAACCGCCTACCGACAGCAAAACAGGATATACACCATATGAAAAAAGCTGTGTCCGCCTTCGGCAGACACAGCTTTTCAGACTGTCAAAAAAGTCCGCAGGACGCAAAAGCGCATTTGCGCGAAAAGGTATCGGAAAAACTTTAGCAAACAAAAAAGAGCGTTTCTTTGAAACGCACGCTTTTGCTGTCTGCGTCAACCGCCCCCTGGCGTATACACATACGCCGACGGGGGCGGTTTCCTTGCTCCTGCGGTTTTTAGACAGCCTCACAGTGTGTCAAAAAACAAGTTTTTTGACACACTGAAAAGCTGTGTCCGCCTTCGGCAGACACAGCTTTTATATTTGAATGGCATCAAAATCGGCGACAATGCCGAAATCGGCATAATCAAAGATCGGGGCTTTGCGGTCGGGGTTGATCGCGATGACCGTGCCCGCGCGCTGCATGCCCACGATGTGGTGCACCGCACCCGAAATGCCGACGGCGATATACACCGGCGGGGCGACCGTTTTGCCGGTCAGTCCCACCTGCATGGCATACGGCAAAACACCGTCGTCCACCAAGCGCCGCGACGCAGCAAGCGCCGCGTCCCACTTTTCGGCAAAGGCGCGCACCCTGTCGATCTCGTTTTTCACGCCGAAGCCCGCGCCGACCGTCACCGCAGCGCTTTGCACCGTGGTGCGCACCGTCGCCATGGCAGGGCGTGTGTTGCTTTTGATCTTCGCAATGACGCTGCCCGAAAGGGCGGGACGGATCATGAAAAGCGTCTCGCCGTCCGTTTCCAGCGCCGTGCAGTCGGCACAAAGACCGAGCCCATTTTCTCCGGCGACAAGCGCCGCCGTGCGGCGGCTCCGGGCGTCCGTGCCGAAAAGCACAGCGTCGGGATCTTCCGCTTTTATCGCCGCCATAAGCGCATCGGGCGTTTTTTCCGAAAGGCACAAAACCGTTTTCCCCACCGCCTCGGCAAAGGCGCGCGGCGTCTCTCCGACGATCAGCACCTTTGCAAGCGGGTGTGCCGCTTTGTTGAACGTCACTGCCGCCGCGCTTTTTTTGCGCGCGTTTTCAATGACGGCGGGCAGCTCTGCGGGCGTGATGAAGCGGCAATGCCGCCGACCGGCGGTGTTTTCCCGACTCTCGATGACGCGCGTCGGCGAGCCGACAAGGCCGCAGCGGGAAATGTCTGCGCCGAGCGCCGCTGGGCGGCGTCATGCTCCTTTTGCATTCGCGC
>ERZ791927.617-NODE-617-length-34722-cov-16.265786_pt1 | contig 34722 bp, 25 predicted proteins | sample MGYA00510130_ERZ791927 | MGnify/ENA primary metagenome ERZ791927 (study PRJEB30046, sample SAMN00792055) | human gut metagenome | study: EMG produced TPA metagenomics assembly of the A metagenome-wide association study of gut microbiota in type 2...
TTATTTTCAAAAAATACTCGACCATGGACATAAACAGTGTCTTACCAAAACGTCTGGGTCTAGTAAACAACATTACATTTGACTCATCTTCATCAATAATGTTTTTAAGATAAGGTGTCTTATCTACAAAGTAGCATCCATTATTTTTTAGCTCACTATAGACGTCTTTTCCGTATGGCAAAGGTAAGAATTGTTTAGTAGTCATTGTCTTGTTCTCAACTCATTAGTTCTACTTTAATTATACATGATAAAAATTTTGAGAATTTTGATTAGTGCCATTTAATGCTGGTAAATCGTTATTAAAAGATTTTTTGTTGAATTTTGAAAAAAACTCATGCTCTGCAAAAGTGTTTTGTGAATATATGTTCCGCTTCTGTGAAGTTAAAACGATCTTCCAAAACGAAGATAAGCGTACTCACTCATTGCATCAAGGACTTACAGATAAGTAGTTCTTAAAATTTCATCAATCAGAACAAATCTAGATAAACCTGTTTTGCTAATGACAAGTTGCTGGTAGCTAATGTGCCTAGTCACTGAGTTTTCTTAATACCTAAGGCAAAGTCTGGGTTATAAGGGATTTTATGTAAAATCTCTTTTGCTTTTTTAAGGTTCCCCTTTTTAAACTCTTGCTCCATAAGCTCAAGCCAAAACTCAATTTCATCTAGTGACATTTCTATATCGCGCTCTTTGCGATATTGAACGTACTCTCCCCCCTCTTCTTTTGAAAAGTTGTTCTCTGGCAATTGATAGCCTTTTGGTAAATGCTTCAGATCTGACATAGAAACTCCTTGAACTGCTTGATTTCAAGTCTTTATAGTGAAGGCTTAAAGCCTTCACTTATACTTACTAGATAAAACCTGCTCTTTTATGAGTTGTTTCACGATAGGAGTAGTTATCCTCAATTCTGGTTAGATTTAGTTGTAATAAAGCTTCATCGACATCGCATTGCTCTATCTTATAAGAATCACGCCAGGCTGCTTCCTTGCAGACAGAATCTAAAAAGGATTTGGTATCACAAAGAGGATGACCTGACAGTTTTGATGCAGCCTTAATTAAGGAGAGATCATTACTTACAGGTTTATCTTTTAAATACTCCTCCATTACAGCAAAACGCCTTTAGTATCAGCATAGCTAATCTCGATTTTGTTTGAGAATCTGCCATTACGTAAGATAGCCTCATCCATATCATCAATACGATTGGTAGCTGCAATTACTAAGACTCTGTCTTTAGCTGTATCTGAAATTGAGCGTAAGAACTGGGAAATACCTTCGTTGTTATTACAACTTCTTCTTTTAGCAAACATGGAGTCAGCTTCATCTATAAAGACAATTGAAGGTGCTGCATCTTTGGCCTTGTTAAAGATCTCTGTTATCTTTTTGGCTGATCCTACTGAATTCTGTTCATATTGAGATGCATCAATGGTAAAGAATTTCCAGCCTAAAAACTTTGCTAAGGCATTAGCCGCATAGGTTTTACCAGTGCCCGGAGCACCATAGAGCATGATAGGATCTAGCATTTTAAGCTTAAAGCGCTGATACTTTTCCGGATACTTAATGTAGTCAATAAAGTTCTCATTGATGAACTTTTCAAGTTCAGTCTGTCCAGGTAAAGAGAAAAAGGACTCTTTATCTAAGGTAAAGCCTAAGAACTTCTTTAAAAGAGCATTTAAAGTATCTTGAAGATCAAAATTAAATCTGCCTTTTTTATTCTTGTCCAAAGCTAGCTCTGCTTTTACCATCTTTATGAATTTAAAGACTGAGTTTAAAGACATACCGTCTAACTGAGTTGAGAGATTCTTAATACAAGACAGGCTCAACTCTTGCCTTGAAAAGCTTGAGGTAAAACAATCTACAATATCATCTGCATCAGGTCTTGAGATCTCAAAGGTATTTGGGAATAAATCTAAAAGACCAGAGTCAATCTTTTCTCTATAATTTGCTGTCATGATGACAAAGCAATTTTTCTTTTCAATATCTTCAATTGCCTGTTTTGTAGCATTAACCTCTTCTATGGTCCAATCGTTGTCATCACGTACATAGCGCACATCAGAGAAATAGGCATCAACGTTTTCCATAACCACAACAGATGGTCTTCTAGTGTCAATATTTTTGAACTGTTCTGTAATGTTTTTAGCAAAGTCATGGATACCTGAGTTTGAGAGACTAGCAAGATTTATCTTATGCTCCTTTATATTCAGTGCTTTTAATAAAAGCTCAACAGCTTTAGTTTTACCAAAGCCATGCTCACCAAACAACACTAAATTTGCTCTCTTATGAACAATACTAAAACGTTTCATGGAAGAACTGCCGTTGTCATTTATTTTTTCTCCATACTCTTTGGCTAAACAAGAGACTGAGTGTAAGCTCTTGCTGTCTTCAAAGTCTTGAAGATAGTGGTCATAAAGGTAATCTTGAAGTTTCCTATTACCTGTAATATGAAAGCTGCAATCGTCCATACTCTTTGAGTTTGTTAAAGTGGCATGAGTTTTACCATCATCTCTTTTCAGGTAATCACTGTTCTTAGGATCAATTCCATGAGAGCGCATCTTCTCTTCAAGTCTAGATCTTTGCTTTTGACGCTCTTTTTCTGTCATTTTTTCTGCAAAAAGATCATGAGTATAGCGAGAGCTTAATCTTAATAAAAAGTTGTTTTCATCTGAACCAGCTTTAAAGTAAGCAGGCACAGCTCCTAAATAATCTGGCTGAGGATTAAAAAATGACTGTGAGTATGCATTGGGGTATGAAGCACAGTTTACTGAGCCTAAAGTGAACAGGAGGGAATACTCATTAAAATACTCACCATCAAAACAGCAAGGACAATAATGATGAAAAGCTGAATGCACGGACAGATAGTTCTTATAAGGCATATAAAAGCTGTTAAAAAATGTTCTCTTAAGGTAACTTACATCATAGTTAACAGTTTCAAGTGAAAATCTGTCATATCTCGAATTGTAAAAGACGACGATCTGGAAAATAAATGATGGTGGAACATTACCGTATTTACCACGTCTAAGATCGTAAATTACTGAAGAATCATTAAATAAAGATGTACCATCTGATAATAAGAGCTCAGACTCTTTACTGTTGCTATTATTTAAGTTCTTATCATGAGTTATGAGCTCCTTACTGTCATTCTCCTTTACAAGAGCCTTAATATAAGACTTCATAAAGGTATAGCCTGGCAGATATGGTAAAAGCTCAAGTGTATACAAGGCATCTTTTACATCATGCTCACAAAGTGCTTTTACAAGATAAGCGACATTAGCTGCATCCTCAGTTACGGGTAGCTGATAGCGCTGTAAAGATAGGTTCTTTACACTTTGCATTGCAAAAAATACGTATTGATGAGTAAAGTAAAAGTAAGACAAACGGGAGTTTAAAAGCTCTGAGATTTCCTCACCTTTATAAGATCTAAAGGCATAGCAGTTACTCCTGTAAATGCCGTTGTTATCATGACTGCATACTTGAGCGCTCTCAATACAGAAGGATAGAGCGATACTTATTAAGTTAATCTCTTTAGCATAGTCATCATCAGATTGAGACGTAACTTTTGTTTTTAAATAGTTGTCACAGTAGATATGAAGACAATCTAACAGCATTAGAACATCTTCACAGTTACCAACCTTATAGTGCTTATCAATAAACTCACAGATTACCTCCATTGATCCTGTTGCACACAGATACTTTAAAAATGCGCTTTTATAAAGGCTTTGATAAAACTGCTTATCATAGACTGTCATTAAAGGATCTAAAGAGATCACTTTGCCCTTAGGTGCCACATTACTCTTTGAAGACAGACAACTCTCAGGCAATCTGATTAAATAAGATGGTATTTCATACTCATAATTAGAGCTCAGAGACTTTGGCAAATTAGTTTCTAACAGATCTTTGTAAAGTGCATTGATTGCTGACTTATTATGATTGATTACATAGGATGGATAGAGAGACTCTTTACCTTTATAACCATCAATTCTCATAAGTGGAAGCTTATGAGCTACCATGCAGTAGACAAGCTTTTTATAGGCATTAGAGCTTGTAGCATCATATGGAAGATAATGTGCTCTCATGAAAGCTGCGATACTCGTAAGAGCTTCACTGACAGCTTTTTCTTTACCTTGAGCAATTTTGAGTTCAGCTTTTTCTTTTCTTGCTGTTTCTATATTCTCATTTTCAAAAATCTCACTGTAATAACCATCATGGTTATGAGCTAAACCATCATCAATGGTATTGTCTTTAAAGATATCTACAGTATGCTCAATTAATTTATAGAAGCACTTTAAGGTTGTAATCAAATTCTCATACTGAGCTGACAGTAATTTTTTGCCATGATTTTTATCTAAAAGTCCCTTTTCATCTTTATTGTAAGCACCGTTCTTTACTAAGATGTCATTTGTGATCTTTCCAAAATCAGGATCATTGAAGATAAAATCAAAACCTGAAAGTTCATTTATGAAGCTTTCAAATTCAGGATCACCTGTTCCATGAACACTTAAGAAGAGGTCAAGGCAGTCTTTAAATACAGGTGACAAAAGCACCATCTTTTTTAAGATAAAGGATTTAAAAACAGGAATGTCATACAAAGCATCAGCTAAGTGCCAGCATCCAGACTTAGGAGGATTTTGGCTGTTTATTACATTCACTAAAGGCACTTCAGTACTGTCTTGAAATTTTGTAAAAGCTTCATCATCAGCATTTACAGCTGTTGCCTCAATACTGCCACTGTCAGTATTTAATGAAGTACTTTCGCTTATATAGTCTTTTGCTAAACTGATACCAAAGGTACGGTCATAGCTCTTGCGTACTGAGGAGTAACGTGCCTTCAGGCTTTGATCTTTCAGATAGTTATAAAGGCGATTTGCTTTTAAAGAGGCATCATTACCCTGTAAGAGATAAGTAAGTAAAAGGCAGTCACGAACTAATCTTAAGACATAGAGAGTAGGACGGGGAATTTCTTTTCTGTGTGATAAAAGGTTATTTAAAAGCAGGAGCTTTTTTGAGCTTATAAGATCAGATAACTCACTCTCACTTTTGCCATCTTCAATTGCGCTCTTAATCTCATTTACAAGGATAATAATGCCATGTATGGCTTTGGAGTTAAAAAGATATTTTTCAAGATAAATGTAGGAGTCTTCAACAAACTTATCCAAATATGATTTATTAGATGAGCTCTTAGCTAAAGCTATTTCATTTCTTGCATAAGATCCAAAATGATCTTCAAATTTTCCATGAAGACTGTTCTCTTCAATCACATCATGAGTAAATAAGCGATTTGAAAAGATATACAAAAACTGCAGATAAGCTTTAAGACTATCTTCAGACAAACCATAATCATCAACTGAAAGCTTACATGGGTCATATTTAACATCAGTGTCCTGATTTTGCTTGTCTGTTTTTAAGATAGAGTCTTTTTCTGGAATTAGAGCACTTCCATTATCATCATTTACGCTCTTTTCTGTATTATTACTGTCTTTAACACAGTGATTATAGTACCGGAAACCGCGCCTAAGATCGGTCTAGTAGCGCACTTTAACTTGAGTCTAGTAGCGCATTTTAACTTCGGTCTATCAGCGCGGTTTAACTTCGGTCTTATAGCCTAAAAAAGCTTACCTTTTCGAAGCTCCAGTCAATATGATCTGCTTGGATGGATTGAAAATCCTATCAATAATAGCATTTCCCTCTGGGCCATCACCTATCAACTTGACAATACCTTCATTGTTAAGCTGACTTGTAAACACAGTAGATTTTTTCTTCCATCTAGAGTCAATAAAGTTATAAACTGTAAACTTTACGACTGATGGAACATTACCTTGCAAACCAAAGTCATCAATGATCAATACAGGATATTTACATAGCTGATTCTGAAGTTGCATTAATGCCTTAGGATCATAACTTCTTACAACAATATCATTAACGAGATCACACCAGCGGTAGTTTCTAACAGTGATACCAGCTTTACACAAATTGATAGCCATAGCGGAGCTCAATGCAGTTTTACCAGCACCAGTAGCTCCTTGAATGATCACATTCATAATATTGTCTGTAGCCCAGCTATTGCTTGCGAGGAAGGCAACTTCATCAGGAGTAATGCCATCTTCTTGTTGATTGTATTTGAGATCATCAAAGCTAAAGTAATCCTTGATTTTGGAGCGTTTTAGCAATGAATTGTACTTCTTGTTCAAGGCGTAAGTGATTTGCTTATTAATCAGCTGTTCAATGCGGTTAAAAAAGGTAACTTTTGAGTACACGTCTTCATTTATAAACTGATTTTCCAAATCGCCAGCCATGCCGTAAAGCTTTAACTTCTTTAGATCTTCAATTAAGCTGTTCTGTTTTTTATTTAATTGCATTTTCATATTCCTCTAATCAAGTAATTTCTCTAGGTATTCCACTACATTTTCTGTTGCTTTAGCTTTTGCTTCAGCCTTTCTTTGATGTGATTTAAGCAACTCTTCAGGACTTCTTACAAAGGCTGTTGCAGAGCTGTCAGTAACTGAAGTGTTTTCTGATTTACCGAAATCTAGAGACGTTTGGACAGGAAATTCTCCATCATGGGAATCTCTATATTGTTTGAGTTCTTTTAAGGCTCTATCAAAGACGTATGTGTTTAGATATTTAAGCTCAGAGTCATGCATAATGCTCTGTAAGGCACTGTCATACAGGAGTCTGTCATTAGGATGGTGTAAATATCGGTTGATCATATAAATGCAACCTTTTTTACTTTCTTGGAAACTGCCATTGTTGAGCAGTGATTTGCAGAAAGAAAGTAAGTCTCCACTTAATGTTTCAGCTACCTTACAGATACTCTCAGGATTAGGATATTTAAGCTCCTTTTGAAACACAGCCTGATGGTTTTTAGGCATGTTGTTAGATTTTGTTATATAAGCTCCGTTAGTTGTTCTTAATACATGCGATTCTATCATTGAGTTTTTAAGGTAAATCTTGATCATAGAGCCTTCTATGCTTACGTCTACTGTTTTACCTGCATATATGAAAGGAACAGAATAATAGTTGTCATGTATTTTGACGTGGTAGTCTTTATTAACAACCAAATTTGGAATATGCTCTACATACGTAGGAATGGCACGCTCAAGCTTTCTTGCAGCAGGCTTTTCATATGTGTTGAAAAGAGAGACTCTGGGCGTGTCTTTATTTCCTCTGAAAGAGGCTTCGTTAATGTATTCTTCAACAAGCCTCATCAGCATGAGGTTGGCTTCTTCTAGCAATAAAAACTTACCTCTCATTCTGGTTAAGACTCGTGTCTGAACTAGGTTAACAGCTTGCTCTACCTGACTTTTCTCATTAGGTAAATGAGGATTGTTTGCATTAACAGGAACACCGCATTTACGCATGAACAGGTCAAAAGATGGATTTAATATAGCTTCTCGACCTTTAGCATGCTTAGTTACCATTTGTTTTGCATTATCAATAACCAACTGCTTGGGTAAGCAGTTAAAGTAGGTAAAGGCAGATATAAGTCCTTCAACTGTACTTTTAGTGGTTTGATTTGGAACAAAGACAGCGTATACATAGCAACTTGCTGCCCAGGTTAGAACCATTACTCCATAAGGTATGGATTTGTTATCATCACCTCTAATGTCAAAAAGGTCGCCACACCAGTCAAGCTGTAGTTCATCTCCATAAGCATGCTCTCTGTGCATTGTCACGTTAGGTCCTTTAATAAGGGCTATCTGAGCATTCAGTCTTACCCTAAAGGCTGTATCTTTGAGGTATGACTTACCGAGGACTGTAGCGTCCTTTACGTAGTCAACGTAAATATCAGACTTCTTCACATTATGATCTTCAGCGTACCTCTTTGCATAAGCCTTAAAATCAGCATCGTAAAGATCTTTCTTAGTGTGATTTGGATTGTCTTTACCAATATGAACAGTCGTCTTGCTAGGATTTTTCTCTACAACAGCTTTGACTCCATACATTGTTCTTATAAATTCATCATCATTAAGAGCCAATAGAGATGAATAAGACATGATCTTTGCATCTCTTAGTTTCTTCTTGTATCTGATGACTGTGGAGCGGGCTACATTTAGTTGAGCTTTAGTTTCATTTAAAGACTTTCCGGAGAGGATCGTCAGGCATAATTGCCTTAATAGATATATATTCATAATTTTTCCCTGATTCATTTTCAGGTCCATAAAAATAACAGCGAAATTGCTGCGTTTTTAAGTGTAGGGGGTATGAATATTTTTGAATGCTAAATAAGGGGCAATTTTAGATTATGTAGGTAGACCGAAGTTAAACCGCGCTACTTGACTCAAGTTAAAACGCGGAAGTAGACCGAAGTTAAAACGCTCCACTAGACCTAAGTTAGGCGCGCGATCCGAGTACAGAGTAAAAAGATCAATTAAAGGAGTCTCCTGTAAAAGATGAGAGACTAAGATCACTGCTAAGGCACTATCATCAGCACTGTCAGCATTATTTTTTGCAAAGTCATAACGAGCAGATAATGGTGTAAAGTCTCCATTATCTAACATAAAATGAGCAAAGTTACAGATTAGCTCTGTCTTTAAAGTACCTTTACCTTTGCAGCAATCTAATACCTTAAAACAAAAGCTTTCATCAAAAGAAGAAGGACGAAAGTCATCATTTGAAAACATTTCGTAGCATTCAAAGGCTTCATTATCGCAATTTATCTCAGTGCATTTTTGTCTGTAAAGCAACTTTGTAAAGTAGTTATAAGCAAACTTATCATAAGAGAGAGCACTATTATCTTTAATAAGTTTTGATGTCACTTCTTCTAACAACTCACATTTAAACTGCAAAGAGCCTGATTTTTTACATCTTAAAGCATTATTTACAAGTGTATAAGGATTAAGGGTGAAACCTAACTTATCCTTAAGTCTTGCCTTAAAGTTTTGGTTTAATGATCTGATTTTGTTTGAACTGTTTACTTTGGTATTTTTATTCTCAAGAGATAACATAGATCTCTCCTTAAAAGTGTTTTTATAAAAAAATAGGTGTAGTCTATACCTATTTATTACTGATTAAAAAAATTTAGTTTTGCCATTCTGTCTGTTTTGACTCAAGCGCTTGAAAATAGGCTGCAACCTCAGTGTATAGATCTGGGAACTTCACTTTTGTAAACTCCACAGGAGCATAGTGATTAGGTTTATAGTCAACACAGCAGTTATAACGAGTAATCCCGTCATCCTCATCTACTCTTTGAGTATGGGTGTGACCGTGAATAATCCTGGTACAGAAACCTGTTTTTTCACCAATAAAGCCACGTGTAGCCTTTACAAACTTGCAGTACTCTTCATCCATGAGTCTTCCATTAAAATCTACCTTGCCTGTTACAGGAAAGTGACATAGAAAGTAATCCCCAAAGATTAAATATCTGTTAACAGACAAAAAGCCGCACTTTCTGTAAAACGAGTCTTTATACCAGTCATGATTGCCTTTAATTAAAACCTTACGGCCTGGGAGCTTTGTAATGATCTCAGTCATCTTTTGACCTTTGTGATTCTTTTTGAAGGTTAAATCTCCTAAAAAGATAACCATGTCATTCTCATTTACTGTATTTCTGTACTGCTCTAATAGAAAATCGCCACACTCTTCAATCCCCTTATCTGTAAAGTCAAAAGGACGGTTACAATATTGGATGATGGCTTTATGCCCTAAATGAAGATCACTTGTGATAAATAAACGTGGTGCATCTACTCTATCCTGTACTGTCGACATATACTGATCTCCTTTAAAAGACTGAAACTTGAATAACATCCTCTATCATATTTTCAGTATATACAATACCTAATTATTTTCAAGTAAAATTTTAGGTATTTTTTATATCTAAATTACGTCAAGCTGTGATTTTAGTTCTACAATTCTGTACACTAGTCTGTACACTAGATTAACAAAGGTTCAATTAAGTTTTATTTAGCTTTAAGAGATAACAGCATGAAAGAGCTTACAGATAAAGTAAACATGGATAACTTAAGTTTTATAATAAAAACCTTAAGAGCAAAAGCTACCTCTATGACATTCTTTAACAAGTCAAATACCAAATGGTTATTTGAGCTTGCTGTTGCCTTTTATCAATTTAAAGATAAAAGCTCTGATGAACTTGTCTTTACTGAAGCTAAATATAATGAACATGGATGCCAGGACTCTTTTTTAGATGATTTAGTTACCTGTATTAACTCTAATGAGATTAGAAAGAGTGATAATCCATATGTAAAAGATTTTTTACAGTGGATAGGTGCAAAGGTAACTGATTCAAACAAGTCTTGCTTAAAAGATAGCTATTTAAATGATATCTCTGTTAAAGATAACAATGCTAAAGAAAGCTATCTTGAAGAGAACAATAAAAAAGAAAATAAGGACAGAGCTTGTACCAAAACTTTAAACACTGATGCTTTAAATAAGCTTGGTATCAGTGTTTATGAATCTTACCCATATACAGCATTAAAGGCCGATCTGTGCAGATTCATCAATAAGTTAAGATTTGAAAAGTTACAGGACTCATTACGTGATGTGGCTTCGCCTAAAGGCAAAGATGACAGTAACCACCCTAGCTCTGTAAGCGCTACTGACGTAAGGAATAAAGGTACAGTTTTAGATACTGATACTGTAAATTTTGAGAACTACTTTAATGCAGCTGATGAACTAATCTTAAATACCTTTTTCCATGAACAGAGACTTGTAAAGGTACTTTGTGATTACCTTTATAAGACCTCTAATCAGGAGCACGATAAGGTACTCTTTTTATCTAATGTTCTGCCTTATGCTGAATACACACTTTTGCATGATCATAACTGTAACATTGACAGTTATGTCAATGTCGACAGTAAGATGAGTATTGATGCCAAAGTTAACTTTGAGACCTGCAAGAAATTTGATGAGAACGATAACAAATATAGTTCACTCAAAACTTCTCACCTCAATTCTTCTCATGCGGATAACTTAAAATCAAACTCTGACAACTTAGATAATAAAACTGTCTTTTTGCATGACTATGAAAATCATCTATTACATGAAGAGCTTAAGCATAAAGAGGATGACACAACTGATGTTGGTGATACTTCATATTTATACTCACCATCATTAGAGCTTAACTTTATAAGAGAACTGTTCTTAAAACTTAAAAGCCCATTAAAACCTTATGTTTCAAGACAGGAGTTAATCGATAATCCTCACAGTGCAGCTTTTGTCTGTCAGGATCTCTTTAAAGGTGATATTCAGAATCTGTGTAAGTACTATTACGCTTTATATAACCTCTTAAAGAGAACTGTACAAAAGCGTTTTATACTCTTTGTTCCTCATGTCATTACCTACACTAATGCAAATGAAGGTGTCTTATTTAGAAAGACCTTATTAGAGGATGATTACTTAAGAGCTGTCATCAGATTACCAAGATTCTTTAGTGCTAATAAAGATCTTTTAATTGATGTATTGTTATTTGATAAAGACAATGTAAGCAATGCAGTGACAAAAGAGCTTGGAGAAGCTTTAAGGCAAGTTTCTTCAGGCAACAAAGGTATTGATAACACAATTGCAGATACAAAAAGTACTGATAAAAAGCTGTTATTGTGTAACCTCTCTACAGCAAACTGTCTTGATGATAAGCTCTCATCAAGAGCTCACAGTGTCTTAGCTTTAAAGACTATAGATGAGGTATCTCGTGCCTTATCAAGTTTAGCTACTGGTGCTTTGCAAAAGAATTCAGAACACTGTAAGTTTGTCTTAGCTGAATCTATTAAATCAAATACAGATAAGCTCTGTAAGTTAGATCCTACAGCTTATGTATCCCCAAAAGATGTCTTAGACAGTGTAGCCTACGTTAAAAAAGGTACCGTAGAGTTAGAAAAGGTAGCTACTATCTATAAGGCTTTAACCTGCAAATCACCTTTAGATACTGATTTTAAAGAGACTCTATGTGAGTTAAATTTAAACGATGTACCAGAGAGCGGCATCATTACAACTGTACCTAAAAAGGTTGAAGTTGAACTTGGACTGAAACAAGCTAAACGAAATCTGTTAATTGATGGAGATGTAGTGATCTCTGTAAAAGGTGCTGTAGGTAAAGTAGGTTTCTATAAAGAGGGACAAAAGAAAGTCATGGCAGGTCAGTGCTTTGCAATTATCAGATCAAAAGATCCTGATCTATATTCTCAGGAAATGCTCTTTGCCTTATTAAGAAATAACAATATGCAGGACTATATTAAAACTAAGATCACTGGAGATAAGTTAAAGGTTTTGCAGTTATCTGAGTTAAAAGCAATTCCCCTACCTGCTGCTACAGAGGGCATGAAAGCTAAGGCTTACAAGATTACTCAAGAGCTCTATGATTCTCAGTTAAAACTAATAGAAGTAGAAGAGATCATAAAAGCTTTAGGTCAGTTAAAAATTGACTAAAAACAGCAGTAAAACAATGTTATTAACCACATCATATGGATGGGTATTGTTTTACATCAAGGAAGTTTCAAAGCTTTAAATCAGGACAAGCTACCAGAAAGTAAGCTACAGGAGGTTTAATACCGATGCCTGTAGCGCTGCATAGTCTAACTACTTTAGCTTTTTACAAGTTATAAAACAGTTTTTACCAGCAAAGGTTATGCCGTAAGCATAGATGCTTTGAATCATTCTGTTACTCATAAAAGGTTCTGAGTAATTCTTCTCTTCTATTTGAGACAGTGCTGTTTCACTTAAGGTTACCAAATCTGAACCTATAGAAGCTGATTTAAGCTCAATGATTGCTACCTTTCTACAGTCAATATCTTTAAAGAGAATATCAGGATATCCATCACCTGATTCATAGTTAGAGTGGTATTCTCCTAGATTATCTTTACAGTTAGTAAAGATACCATTTAAGAAACCGTGGTAGTAGTTCTCATGAGGAGCTCTAGTTGCAGTATCTCTTACAGATACAAATGAACGTAATAAAGGACTTAACTTGTTCTGTACAAAATCAACATTACCTTCTAATAGAGCATTAGATATGTTTAAAGCAAGGTTATCTCTCTTTACAACGTTTCCAAACCTTTCTTTTATATTATTGTTAAAACAACCTAGGATTTCTAAATTAGGAATTCTTGCAAAGATCTCTTTATTGGTTTTACCGTCTTTAGAAAACTCAACATCATCTGTCTTTTCCCAATCTACAGTCAGATAACCTGTATGCAGTAATAAAGACCAGAAATCATTTGAATTATGTTCTGACAGAGTGTCATAGTTCATGGATTCATTTAGCTTGAAGCTAATTGACTTACCATCAACTAAATCCTGCATTTTTTTGTTGTCGCTGTCAGTTAAATATCCTAAGTAATCATATAGGGATTTATCTGAGGTAGTTCCTAACCAGTAGTTATCAGCTCTAATTTTAGTTAACAAGCCTTGCTGCTTTAACTCAAAGTTCTTTTTGATAAAGTTAACTACATCCCATGGACAGAACATCTCTTTGTCAAAGAACTTATAACCGTCATAATGCTCTTTAACTTTTTCAGAGAAGTTTTCTAGTTCATAGTCTTTTAAAAACTTATAGGTTTCATTTTTAGTAAAACCAATGATGCCTGTTAAATCTTTATTTGTAGCTAGAACTGTATTTACCTTAAAGTTATTTACACCTGTAAATAAGCTGTTCTTAGCTACCTTTAAACAACCTGTAATTACAGCTTTACTAATAGCCCCTTCGTCACCAGGAGTTGTTTTTAATAAATCAAAAAAGCCTTTCATAAAGGTAACCATCTTTTCATGGCAATCTGCCACAAAGTCAGGTCTGTTCTTATATAGAACTTTGTTTACTCTATCGCGGTATGAAGCTGCTGCTAGTGGTACATCGTACTCATCTATTAAAAGAATGGCACGTCTTCCATATTCTTTATATAAGAGTCCTGATAAAGTCCTTAAAGCATCTTTTACAGTTTGCTGATTTTCGATATTAAGTAAGTAATCTTTGGTGGTTAAGTGTTCTAACTCTTCTTTATCGGATTTATCTAATTTATTACTATTTTTTAGATAGCTGTATCTTAAAGTAACATCATATACAGCTGAGGCAAAACTCTCATAAAACTCTTTAAAATTAGTACCGTCTACTTTTTTTAAAGTAATGGTAATAACAGGACACTGTCCCATGAACTTATCACAGAACTCTTTATCTTCTAAGATTTTAGTACCTTTAAAGAGCTCTAATTGTTTTGAGTTATCAAATGGTTTTTCAGGATTGATTTTCAAAAATGAGTCAAACATGCTTATGAGCAGAGTCTTACCAAAACGTCTTGGACGGGTAAATAACATTACAGCAGATTGATCTGTAAATACTGTCTTAAGATAAGGAGTCTTGTCGACGAAGTAACAGTTTCCTTCTCTTAATAGAGGAAAATCATCCTTTCCGTATGGTAATGCTAAGAATTGTTTGTTGCTCATTATTGTGTTCCTAGTTTACTTCTTATTTATCAATTATACACAATAAAAATTTGGGGAATTGTAATTACTGGCATTTATTGTAAGTACAACAAAGTTTGCAGTGATCTTTTTATAAGTTTGCACAGAGCTTAAGATTAGTTTGCAATGATCTTGAACTTTAGTTGCAGAGATCTTGAATGAGGTTTGCAGTGATCCTGCGTTTAGTTTGAAAATGATCTTAAGGTAGATTTCAGCCATTACCACTAAGACAATTAAAGCACTGCATGTATCAGTTAATTACACACAATGCCGGTAATGAATTTGATAAGATTCATTAAACTTAGCTTAAAAGTTGTGCTTTTAAAATTGTTAAGCTCTTATCTTCTAAAATCCCCTTTTATTAAGCATTGTCTTTTACAAAGTCTGTTAAAGCTTTATCTAAAAGCTTCATAGCTTCATCTACAACAGACTTTTTAATGTTTAAAGCAGGAGCCAGTCTTAATACATCGCCATGAGCTGTTAAGGTTAATAACTTATGCTTAAAGCATTCTTTTTGCAGAGCTCCTGACTTACCTGAGTATTTCTTGTTTAAAACAAGACCCATAAGTAAGCCTTCACCTCTTACATCATCAAAGACATGATGCTTTTCATCAAGTTTCCTGATAGCAGCTTTAATGTACTCAGAGGTTGCTTTTACATTCTCTAAGAACTTCTTATCACTTACTTTATCAAGTACATAGCAACCTACAGAGCAGGCTAAAGCATTACCACCAAAGGTTGAACCATGGGTACCAGGGACGAAGTGTTTAGCAAAGTTATCATAGGTTAAAACAGCACCTATTGGAAGACCTGAAGCTAAACCTTTAGCTGAGGTTAAGATATCAGGCTTTACAGGTGTCTGCTCATAAGCATACAGAGTACCTGATCTTGCGACACCGGTTTGAACCTCATCAAAGATTAAAGCAGCATGGAACTTATCGCACAGTTCACGTACTTTTACTAAGAAAGCATCATCTGCTTTAATAATACCGCCCTCACCCTGGATAGGCTCTAAAATTACAGCACAGGTCTTGTCTGAAATGGTCTTTTCAAAGGTTGCAATATCATTGTAAGGAATATGGGTAATAGCAGCAGGCTTTGGACCGAAACCATCTGAATAGCTCTCCTGACCACCTACGGTTACAGAGAAGAAGGTTCTGCCATGGAAACTGTTTACAAATGAGATGATCTCATTCTTCTCTGCGCCATAGTCATCAAAAGCTACACGACGAGCTAATTTTAAAGCTGTCTCATTAGCTTCAGCACCTGAGTTTACAAAGAAGACCTTGTCATAACCTGTAAGTGAGGTTAACTTCTTAGCTAATGACAGTGTGTACTCGTTGCAGAAGATATTACTTACATGAATTAAGTTCTTGCAGGTCTTTTTAATTACCTTCTGCACGCCTTCAGGGGTATGACCTAAACAGTTAACTGCAATACCTGAGGTTAAATCAACGTACTTGTTACCTTCATTATCAAAAACATATGAACCATGAGCCTTCTTAATAACCATGTTCATTGGGTTGTAACAAGGGAACATTACCTCGTCAAAAGTTTTTCTGGTGATTTTCATATTAGTTGTGATCCTTTACATTGTAGATATATGCCACTTCATCGCACTTTTCACGCTTTGGACAGTTTTCGCAGTCTTTTAAAATCTTCTCAGGCAGAGCTTCAATAACTGTTTTCTGGAAGCCTACTTTTGAGAAGAATTCAGGACTTCTTGTGAGCACAAATACTCTTTGGATGAACATCTTTGATGCTCGCTTTAAGAGGTAGTTTACAATCGCCCTGCCCTGTCCCTGTCGCTGAATTACAGGTGATACACCTAATGAGCGTATTTCAGCTAAACCTGAGTCATAAACATATAAACAGGCACAGCCTACTACCTTGTCATCCTTGACGCAGACAGCAAAGGTCTGAATACCACGGATGATGTCGTTTCTCTTACGAGGAAGATTCTGTCCCTGCTTTGCCCAGTACTCAATCATATCCATAAGAGAGTCAACATCAGCTAAGGTTGCCTGTCTTACGGTGAAGTTTGCTTTTTCCTGTTTTAAGAACACCTGATTTACAGTAACTAATGCTTCATTAACCTTAGTCAGATCCTCTTTTGACATTAACTTCTTGTCATAAAGATCAACTACCTTGTCATAAAGCTCTTCTAATGTGTTCTGTTTGATTTCATCTAATAATACAAATGATGATGAATTCTGATTTATAGGTGGCATATAGATGTGTCTCCACGATTTTATGTATATCGACTTTGCCTAAAAAATATATAAATGCCTGTTAATAGTTTTACTATGCTTTAAAGCCCGCAGTACATATTAAGATTTCTTATTTTTAAATCTGACAATGTTTGTTAATAAAAGTTTGTTTATAAAAGTTATTTTCTAAAACATTGTCTTTTATGTACTGCAAATGCTATTAGACATTGAATACTGTGCCAAGCCGAGACCGGGAGATTAGATTTTCTGCAAGATTTGGATCTTTGAATGAGGCAATGTATACAGGCTTCTTGATAAGCTTGGTTGCATCAATTGCACTCTTTACTTTAACTGTCATGCCACCTGAGATAGTGCCATCAGCAATTAAAGCATTAACTTTATTCTCATCAAGCTCATCAATGAGCTTGCCTTCTTTATCAAGGACACCTGGTACATCTGAAATGTAATACAGTGGAGCATTTAATACCCTTGCAATAGCAAGTGCTGCATCATCTGCATTTACATTGTACAGATCACCGTTATCATCGTGTGCTAAAGATGCGATGATTGGTGTATATCCGTTTTCAAGAAGTAAAGTAAGGTACTTCTTATCATTAGGTTCAACGGCGCCTACCATGCCTAAATCCTTTGATAACTGTCTTACAGTGATGGTCTTACCATCACTTGCTAACATACCTAAAGCATTCAGACCGTTTTTAATAGCTAATGCCTGTAAACCTTTGTTGCACATACCAGCTAATGCTGCGCTGATGTATGGCATCTGTTCACGAGGACTTACTCTTAAACCGTTCTTCTTTTTAACCTCAAGATTTAAAGCTTTAAACAAAGCATCAACCTCAACGCCACCTCCATGAACAACTACTAATTTCTGTCCACGGCAGGCAGTGAAAAGTTTAGACAGTTCTTCAACACCACCTAATGCTTTGCCACTTAACTTTACAACTACTACGTTATCTAACATATGAGGTACAAACTATTCCTAAAATAGCCTTAAATTGTGATTCCGCCTGAATATGCAGGACGTAGTTTGATTATACATACGCTTTAATTTAATTTTCAAGAAAAGATTGGATTGAGTTGAAAATCACTGATTTGGTGCTAAGAAAAGATACGTGGCTATAGCTTGTTATTAGGATTAGCTATTGAGCTTTTTCTTGTAGACGCATTTTGAGATCGGTTATTGAACTTAGCTACGCTATGAGCTGAGTTTGTTCTTAACTAAATTTTGAACCGATGAAATTTAGAGGTCTGTCTAAAAAGATCTTATCTACACCTTCGTTCGGCTTTCTGAGAAAGTTTTAGTTGATCTTTACTAAAAGATTATTGTGGATAACAGATAATATCGCTTACCCAATTTTCTATATGGTAATTTTGCGGTTCTGGGTGATATTCGGCAGAAAATATTTTGTATACTTCTTTTAATGCGATGATCTGTTTCTTTTGATGTTTGAATATATTTATATCTTCGTTATCGAGCGTCTCATGTATAAAACGAATTTGTTCTTCCTCATCTATTTTTTGCAATTCTTCATGATACAAATCATTTTTCGAGCTAACGTAATTTATAAATGCTTCCATCTCTTGGCTGTTTTTAAACAAAAATACAGATCTTGATAATTCACGTATTCCAAATCGAGAATTTCTATAAAAATCAGATTCGCCATACATATTACATAGGACTTGAGATAATAAAAATTCAATTGTTCCCTTTATAAAGTAAAATAAATGAACGATTTCATGATAGTCATTATTGCTAATTTCGATAACCTTTCTTTTAGGAGCTACTATAAAATTCCTACAACCATCTAATCCCACGCATATATCAGCTCTTATTAAAGTTTGGTGGTAAAAAACTTCAATATTGCTCCAATAAGCTGTTGAGTCATAAAAATCAAACATATATAGCTCATGACCATCACGATCGTTCTTTTTTGTTTTTATCGTATACTCTGGGTACTGTTTATGAAAAAGAACATCATATTCGCTATCAGTGATAGGACTTTTTGCCCACTGGTCAATTTCTTCTAATAATGTAGGCAATTTTTGTAAAGGTGTCTTATTTATTCCAAACCTCTTTTTCCAAAGGTATTCAATTTTATCTAAATCAGCTGTTGAGTTTTTGGGAGTATTAGTATCGCCTATTCTTGTATAAATGCTGTTAGCTTTAATACAAAAAGACTTCATAGGTTTAATATTTGCGTCTTCTTTGTCATTCTGATTGTTTTTGTTGGTACATTTTGAAGTTTTTGGGTAGTCATTAGTCAAGAAAAAAGGAGTTTTGTTGCTGTTTTCTATGACAATAACGTCTATATCAACAGAATATATTTTTATTGTTTCCACTCTTACATAAGGTCTTATTCCCCCAGAAAAATCTTGCTCTCTTAAAAAACAACATAGATTTGCTGTGCATCTTCTATTTTGATCCTGTTGTACACCGAGAAGTTTGCAACTGCTATTTTCTACGCCTATGATGATATATGCATCTCTATCTTCAAGATTATTAGCCATGCAAAGAATATCGTGAAGCAAACTAACTTTGCCTTTATCATCATTAGCGTACCATTTTTGTTTAAAATCCCAATAAGGTCCCTCTACTTTTTTAGAGATAAGATCAAAAATGATTTCGTCTAAATCACTCATTTTAATAATCTCCTAAATAATGGGATTTCAAATAATTGAAAGGCTAATTATTCAAGTTAACGTATTACCAACGCTCTTTAACAAAACGTCAAAGATCCTTTTAAGCATTATTCCATTGTCTGAACATTTTCTTCTATGAATGATATTTCATCTTTCGTTAGACCATATTCTTATACAATTGTAAATCTATTTCTTTTATCGGCTTGGACCAATCTATATCGGAATCAAAACCAAAATTCTGCAAAGGAATATTGCTCCATACACTCGGATTCTTATTTCCTTGGGTAACTTTCTTTGTTCCTAACAAGAATCGTGCAAATTTTGTCTTCAAGAAACTTAACAAATTTGCGGCTTCACTAATTAACGAAAACTTTCCTAAAGATACAAATGTTTCAGTTGCCCCTTGCTTTGGAGTTCCAACAAAAGGTGAAGACAACTTTTCTCCAAAAGCTCCCGTGCCATTAGAACTAGCTAAAAAGACTTTGTAATAATTATAATTTTCTGGTGGTGTTAGATACTTCTCAGGGAAATAATAAGACTTTCTTTCGTTTTTTTGCCTACCTATGATACATGCACATTGACATTGATCTGGCTCTGTATCATAAAAAACCTCAGGGAAAACATCAAATACAGGAGAAGCCATATACCTTGAAGAACCTCCTGAAACTCTATTTTTAAAGTCTGGATGTTCTTCAAAAAAAGATGTTGAATATTTATAACTTGTATTAGAATAAACAATAGAAGCCAAACTATCAGAAAATTGTCCCTTTATTTTATTTAGTATTTTTTTGACAGCTTCATTTGGGACATACTCTCCTATAGCTTCAAAGGTTCTCTTTTTGTCAACTATACTTATTGTGACTCCACCTTTAATTGATACTCCAGAAAATATATCTTCTGAATAAGGAAAATACCTAATCACAGAAAAGTGCTGATCATTAAGCATTTTCTCATTCCATGATTTAGGTGTTTTTCCTACATTAAATAAAAACCTAGCAGGGGTGATCAATGTTGTCCTTGGTGATAGTTGCATTGAAACATCATAAAAAAGATGATACAACGGAGGTTGCTCGCCTCTGTTTTCAATATTCTCTTGGTATGGTGGATTTCCTACAACAGCATCAAATTTCATTGTTTTCTCTGATTTTATTTTCCATGTACTTGCTTTTAAGACTCTTTGGACAAACTTTGAGCTCTCATTTTTTATATCAGATAATAAGTTATCAAAGTAATGGGAATTTATTTGGTAATCTTTATAACCAGCCAACGTTCTTTTAGTAATTGACTTAGCCATAGGAGTCTTGCATATTACAAAAACGTTATTCTTTAAGACGTCTTCCCATATTTGGTTTAACTTTTCTATAGAAACATCATCGCTAATCGAAGATTTCCTTGTTCTATAAAGACTGTAAGCTAAATAAAGTGGGTACAATCCAGTCTTAGAGTTAATTTCTAAGATTTTTGCGTCTTTGTTTGCTAAAGTTTCAGAAGTTATTTCTCCTTTGTCGATGAATCTAGGTTCATTTAGAAGTGGAAGATTGTATTTTTCATCATAAAAGTTATAGCCACCAAGAACCATTCCCATGTGCATATTCACAACACGCCATGGAGTTAATACTGTTTCTTTATCTGGATTTTTAAAACAGCTAAATAGCTTAGCTATTTCTTTTACTCTTTCAGTTGGTGTTAATGAATCTGCATTCTTAGCCTTCTCTCGAATTTGTCTTCCTGCAGCAATGAATACATCTTTGTCGTAGTATTTTATAAACTTTTTGAAGATTGATTTTGTCACACCTTTAGGCATGAACTCTTCCCATGATTTTTTATCTACAATTTTATCATCCAGAAAATCGGTGATTTTGAAATCACTATTAAAATCAATGTCAGCGCCAAAGATCATCAAAGGCATTCTTATGGATATTCCTCTTAGGATCGAAATTGCTTTTCTTCTATTTTCCATAAGTTCATTATATTTTTCTAAGGCTTCTTTTTCCTCTTCAGTTAATTCTCTTTTCTTTTTATGAGATAGTGACTCAAGTTTTTCTCTTTCCTCTTCAGAAAAGCCCTGTTTATTTACTGTAATATCTTTAGTTTTTTCTTGTGCAGCTGATGAGCCAATTATCTTCTTTAAGTTCTTGAATTCTTTTGCATCTTCATCAGCTAGATTAATCAGCTCGTCATAACTGTAAATTGAATTATCTTCAAAACCATTTCTTACAGCACGCTCTGCATATGATTTCTTTAATTGTTGCATTATTGAGTCAGTCTTATAACCAACCATTTTTGTGCCATCAATTGAAATCACTGGACAATAATTTAAAAAATCGCCTAATACTTTGCTATCACTGTCCTTTCCTTTACCAGCTTTTGGAGATACTGAAACAGCATCTGCGACCATTTTTAAAGCTCTATCAGGAGCAAAATCAAAAACAAAACAATCCGTCTTTATTTTTCCAAAACTATTGCATGGAGACTGAACTCTAAAAATAGTTTGAAGATAGTTTGCTGCAGATGTGGAATATGAACCTGAGAGCATAAATACGGCAGTCCATTCAGGAACTGTAACGCCAGCAGTTAATCTGCCACATGAAATTGTTATTGTATAGCCTTCTTCTTCTGAATCTCGGATAGCTTTCTTAACTGTAGCAAGCTCACTTTCAGAAATATCACCATCTCCCTCACCTGCTACATTGATTATCTTAAACAGGCTATTTCCAAATATAGGATGAGATTGCATCAACTCCTTTAAAGCTTTTGCTTCTTTTACACCTGGTACCATCCACAGAGAATGCCTAAACAACTTTCTGTAATTATCGCTTGAATATGGATAGTTACTTTCAGGATCTTCTTTTGTTAAAAGATTCAAAAAACTGATTATGTCATCTTTATGGACGAACTCGATTTGAGAATCGTTTCTTACAACATTATTCTCAGTGATTTTTCCAACTTCACGTGTTTTAAAAAATTCTGTAAAGTTGAAAGCCTTATCAGATAATTCAGAAATCAAACCAGGCTTATTTATAATTTTTCCTAAGTCATATGTATAAATATGCATCTTAGGCAAATCAGCATAAGGATTAGGATCTCCGAAATGTAACTTATCCCACTCTTCTTTTGCTTGCTGTTCTTGAATATAATCCCATGTAAAAACAGCATCATCCTCATATTTATCTAAGATGTTAAAAGGTGTTCCTGAAAGAGATAAAAGCTTTGTACCTTCTTTTTCGCCATCAATTCCCTCAAGTAGAACTTTTAAAACATCTGTTCCAAGCGCAGTTTGTGTGCCTTCGTGTGCTTCATCTACAACAACAAGATCCCATGTAAGATCAAATAGCGATCCATTTTTCTTATACTTTCCGTTAACGTAGCTTGAACCTCTTAGATCTTGAATTGACGCAAAATATACAAATTTATCACCTAGTTTAGAAAAAACACTGTCAGTTTTGTATCCTGTTCCTTTGGACGCAAACTTCATTCCATCTTCTTTTGTGAAAATCTTATAAAAATCTTCTTCCCAACTGTCAGACACAACAGGTCTATGAGTAATAATAATTGACCTGTTAAATTTCATTTCTTTAATTACTTGTAACGTAGTTAAAGTTTTACCAAAACGCATCTTTGCATTCCAGAGCATGCGACCAGCGTTCTTGTTATTTTTGAAATATTTAATTGTTTTATCAATTGCTTGTTTTTGTTCAGGTCTAAAAACAATCTGTGTTAACTCTTCTTTAGAGACACAACCGTTGAGAGCTACTAAATTTTTTTTAACAGCAGCTACAGCCTCTTTAGCAGTTTCTAAATCGATGTAATACCACTCAAGACCACTTGAATCAGTTTCAAATATTTTTCTTTCAATTCTAGAATTTTTTAAAATTCTGTGCACATCATGATCACTAAATGCTTTTAGTTCTTGCATTTTGCCATCTTTAGAAGGAACATTTCTTACCGCAAGTTCTGTATGCAATAAGTCATATTTAACACCTGCTGTTGTTGTATATGAATTAATTCTGTCCCTTGCTGCTTTATTTAATTCACTACAGTTAGGATTTAGCTGATCTATAGGCAAAACAGTATCAACTGTCGCTTCACCTATTTTTAAAACGCCTCTATGAGCCTCATCTGGGATGCCAAATATATAAATTAACTTGTATTTAAATGAATTTGTGTATGAATCAGCCATAGATTACCTACTGTTTTTTAAAAGAGTTCTAAATTCAATAGACTCATTTGTACGCCAATCAAATACTCTGCAATAATAATTAATACCATTTTTAGCAGTGCTTTGATCAATTACTTTTTTCAAACTGTTGTGCACGTCAAAAAGATCTGTGTCATTATCATGATTACGTACATTAAAATCAGGAAAAGGAACTTTTAGTGTAAGACCGTCCATTTGGAATAAATTCCAAGAAATGATATTAGCTACTTTTTTAAGTAAACCAATATCAGGATCATTTCCAAATCTATCTTCATAATAATCAATAAAAGTAAATAGGACATTCTCCCTTGCAAGAAGAAGGTTATCACCTTGAAATTCATAACCATAGACGCTTTGAACCGCTCTAATAGCCCATTTAATCCATTCCTCTGTTTGTTTTTTCTTGATATTCTCGTTTACAACTCTCAGCTTTCTATCTAATAAACCAATTCTTTTCTTTAATTCTATAGATTTACCAGATACTGTGTCATAACGACTGACAAGATAAGGAGCCTCTCCACATGAGATTTCTAAACGTTGAGCATCTACATAACGTTGCCAACTCTTATTTTTAGGAAATACAACTTTCTTTGTTACAACCCAATCCTTATCTGATGGAGTATTAAATACATTTTCATAACCAAACCATGAATCATCTACTAGGTTGTTTTGCATATTACAAACCCATGATGGAGTAAAAACTTCTGCTTTATTTTTGGTTCTGTCTGATTGTTTTGAAGCTGCCTTACAAATTCTTGGTTGAATTAAATTTGGAAAATCTTGAGATATTTGTTCAGGCATTATTTGATAGCTATGACTGAAATTATATCCATAATGGGAATAATCATCGGTTGCCCAAATAATGTTTGTTTTGGTTGTCTTATCTTGCAACAAAATTGCTAGTAGATGACGATCAATCTTATTCAACTCATCTTCCAAAATATCTACATTAGCTATTGATGAATACATACAAAGATCCGATCTAATAATTGATAGCAAAGAAACAAAAATTCAACTGAAGATCAATGTCTATAGTTGATATATTTAAATTCGAATTTGACCACAGGCTACCCCAACTCTCTTATTTTTAAGAAATATCACTAAATTATCAAGAGCAACTATAAAGTTATCTTCTCTTAATAAAGATCAATTGCTTAATTTCACATCACAAACTATTTTGTATCCTAAGGCAGAATTGCTTATCTGTAAGCAATTCTGCTTAAAAATTATGAGGCAGTTTGCTTTTAAAACTGTCCTCTGCATCTTTCATATGTTTGCAAAAAGTTGAGTAATCTCTATTACAATCGACACAAGGCACATCAAATCCTAACTTTATAACTTCTATATCATCTCTTTCTTCTACATTCTTCTCATAAGTTAAACCTTTGTTCAAAGCTAATTTAACAGAACTCTGTAGAGAGCTGGTATTATTTTGAAAAGGGTAAATATAGAATGCTTTTTTTGAATCAAACCTTAGCATATATGCCAAAATTTGAAGATAATCTTTGTTTTTGATATTACATTCTGGCTTGTACTTAGCATCTGCTATGATTCTATTATTTGGATTTTTGCCGATAAAATCTGGATAGATTAGACCTGCAACTCTATCTTTTTCAGAATTGAATAAAGTAGATGTAAATAACTGTTGTGCGCCAGAGTTTGAGCCATCAGAATTACCTTTATTCCTTGGATGGTAAAAATCATCACCAATTAGTGTATTTACATACTCTTCCCACAACCAAGCACCATCAAATAAGATTCCATATAAAGAGCAACAACCAACTGAAATTTGTTGTTTTTGGTCTTTTAAAATTTCCAAACATAATTTTTGAAGGTCTTGGTACTCTTTGTAATATGCATGTTTTACAGGATTTCGTACATTTTTTGATAATATCTTTTGCCTATCATAAAAAGAGTATTTTTCCGTAACTGAAACAACTTTATTAACCTCGTCTCTTACCTTACAAAGTATCTGTTTTCCATAACTTTTGCTATGAATGTACTCAACAGTGTGGCGAATTAGTTCAGTCACATAGTTGTCATATGAATACTCTTTTTTTGAATAGGCAATTTCACCTAGAAAAGGGGTATTCAATTTTATATGCCTTGATATATCAATTGAAACTTTAACATTAGAATCATTATAAAGATTTCTTACATATGTCTTAAAAAGCCCCTTTCTCATTGCCTTTTTAAGATAATATGGAAATAGAAAAACAAGGTACATGAAGATATTTTCTTTGAAATTAGATTGAATACTAAAATCAATAAAATTCGGAAAATCAAATACCTTTTGAATCAAATATTGTAAAAAAAAATCCTTTGAGTCTTGTTCTGAACTAAATCTTGATTTTATTGTTAACTTTTCACCATTAAAACCAAGAAATCCCATTACATTTGAAGTTACGTAATCATTGTCTATTCCCTTAATGACTACTTGTTCTTTACTTAAATCATCAGAATCTTTTACATGTTCAGGGAAAACAAAAACACCTTCATTCTCAAGATATTCAAGAGAGCAATTTGCAATCCTACCTAAAAGTCCTTTACAGTCGCAAAAGTCACCTTTAGGCTTCTTTGAATTATCAGTTATATACATCAGTCAACAATCCTGAAATTAACTCTTTTGCTAAGAAGCTCCAAATTGAGAAGATTATTGATCTATTTCTTAAGACTTCTTAAATTTATAGTAGCTATTTTTTAACGTTGATAGTTTTTCTTGCTCATTAGGCATACCCTGAACATAATCTTCCAACAAAGGTTCAAGATAGTCTTTCCACAGGATGTCTGCATCAATATCTTTTAGTTTCAAAAAATATGCAGCTCCGATGTGGTAATGATCATTCAATCCTTCAATTTTTGAAATTTCATCATTTAGAAACCTCATTCTTTCTTTTGCCTCTTTCTTTTTATCAGTCTCTAATTCATCTAGCATTCCTATGTTGTCATTTGCTTTAATGTCAATAAATCTAAACCTTCTTCTCATTGCAAAATCAAAACTATCTACAGATCTGTCAATATCATTCATCGTTCCAATAATATAGACATTGTCTGGTATATAAAATCTGTAATCTTGATCACCATGCATATTATGGTATTGCGTCATTACACCTTCTTCGGCAAGACCTCTATACCCTGGATCGATTGAAAAGAAGAGCTCTCCAAAGATTTTAGAAATTTCACCTCGATTTATTTCATCAATGATGAAAACGTATGATGTATTTTTATGTTTGTTTTTTTGCTGATCTCCAATTATTTCACGAATCTTCAGAACTATAGGAAATATATAACTATATTCATGTTTATATTCTTTACTTTTAGATAATGATTTTAAATCACTGGGTTTATTTGTGATATTTTTAGACTGTACTGCTTCTATTATTTTTTCGGTATTAAATTTAAGACAACTTTCGTTTGGCTTTTTAGGGGAGTCAGGCTCAACTTGTATTTCACGATTACCTTTTGCATATTTGATCTTAAATTTTATTCTATCTCGTTTGGTTTCAAATTTATTGTCCTCACAGTTTGGATCATCGGCTATTTTGTTAAAGAAAGTCTCTATTAGCTTGCTTGTATTATCTTCTTCAAAGTCTTTTCTTGCTCTATCAACGAATTCTTTAAAAATACCATCAACCAACTTAAAAGACATTGATTCTCCGTCTTTACTTAAAATTGGTCTCAATCCTTCAACAAAATCTGAATAATCATAGTTAGGATGGAACTGCACAAAACCAATTCTTTGTTTTTGTTCATTATCTAGAGAAGAATAATCTTTTTCAGTTCCATTACTTACTATATCTGCTGCAATTTGTTTTGCTAAAAAGGTTTTTCCTGTACCAGGTGCTCCATGAAAAATTATATTTTTAGAGTTTTTTAAATCTTGAGAGTATTTAGTTAGATAAACAATGTTTTCATGTTGTTCTGAAGATGACGTATCTTCAGATTGTTTTGAAGTGCTTTCATATGAATAATCGATTTTTGCAGAATTTTCATTATCTTTTTTCGGACGCATTTGATTCTCGAACAGTTTTCCTTCATTCTTATATTTCAGACTTTTTTTAACATCTATTGCCACGACTTTATTATTCGAAAAAATTCTACATTCATAATTTATTTTAGTCAGCTGTGCCCAAGCTTGATTATCAGCCCTCTCTTCTGGCGACATATTTTTCGCCCGTGCTTTCCTTTTTTAGATCGTAGTAATTAGGATTTATTTCTTGTAACTTTTGTAAAAATTCTTCTTTGGTAGCTTTTTCTTTACCTCCTTTATTTAAAGCTTCTATTACCTCTATGAACACCTTGTGATCTGTTGTTTTGTTTTTCGTAGTATTATTCATATTTACAACCATAAAGCGTAAGAGAAATTGCAAGTTTAAAAAACTGCATGCCTTTAATACGCATAATATATGTTAGTTATCGATTTTATATATATGTAGAGTACATTACTGCATATCATTTTATGTTACATATTTTTATTTTAGATTCACCTGATAAAACATAGATCTTGAGTTGCATCATGAAATTTCTTAGTGTTGCCATGATAATTACTAATTGTCTAAATTCACCAATCAAATTTAAGCAATTATCCATACCTTGCCTTAAGCGTTTTTGTACAATATAGTGATAGCTTTACTAAAATTATAACTACTCCCAGGTTTCGTACCAATTTGGACTCACACTAATGCAGAAAGTAGCTTATGAAACTTCAAAAAGTCCTTTCAAGAATGCATGTTTTACCATTGTCAGTCTTATCAATGATCTTAGCTATTACCTTCTTATTTACAGGTTGCGCTAGTGTACTAGGTGTTGCCTGTGAGAATATTGGTGACATTACCAAAATTAACACCTACGTTGAAAATAGTGAACCAAAGCTCAATGATGTTTTATCAAAGCTTAACAAGCCTGATTTTGAAATAAGAGACTATAACTTTAAAGTTACAATGCAAATCTATTCAGCTACGCTAAGTGATTCAGATAAAAAGCTAGTTATCGTTCAATATAGCGTAGATTCTACAGAAACTGACTATCCATACAGAACCTTAAAAGAGGCTGTGTTCTTACTAGATGGAGATACCATTGATAAGAACAGCATTATAAAAGAGGTTAAATACTTTGGCGCAGCCTATTTAGATACCATGGATCAATTTAGGTACTACGTCATGTCTGATACCGAACTTAAGATTTGGACAAATCTTGGTTACAGATACTTAACTGGTAATAATAAAACAGGTTACTTTAAACCTATACCTGAGGTAACTGAATTCTCAGTTATAAAAGATCAAGTTGAATCACTCTATGGAGAGATTGGATTTTTAGAACCTAAGATGGGCTTAATATGTTAGGCACTAATGGTTACAAGAATAGTGATGCTTACCCTGAGGTTCAGGTAGTTACAGGCAGTGCTGTGCTATTTACGTTATCTTTAATAAACACAGCTGCACAATACCACTCTATTAAGTAAAGCTCAGCTTCTACTTTTTTAGACTCTCTATAGGGTTTTGTTATTTGAATTGATTCAAATATCTCTAAATGGATAAATATCTTATTGATGCAAAGGTTATTTACCAACATCATCATTCTTTGCCAAATGTATCAAAGTAGAGTCAACAATAGACTTTTAAGACAAATTTGGACCACTGCCTTTTGTATTTTGCGCAATCTACTACTCAATCTGTGATCTTAATCTGTAATCTAAAAACCGCTTATATTTAGAAAGGTTGCCCTCTTTATTTTGATGTAAAATTCTTCTAGCTACTTTAAAAGAGGCTTGCTTATTTAGTTAGATATGGGAACAGTTTGAGTAGTAAGACCTTAGTAGAATCTTACTGTTAGACTGTTTACCTCTTCGACTATTTACCAATACGAAATGTCTTTAGACATTCTTATTTTCTAGTCAAGATTAGCTTACTCTGATAAGATCGTGCCTTTGTGCTTTTAAAGCAGTTATAAGATGCTGTAACAAAGTTACAGCGACTCTAGAACCTTACCTTATAGACAACTTTATGAATAACACAGACAATACTATTGAAACTCCCCTTGTGCTCAATAAAAAGAAGATGCTGATCTTAGCATTTCAGCATATGTTTGCTATGTTCGGTGCTACTATCTTAGTACCAATCCTAGTTATGGGCTTTTTTAAAGATGCTACAGGTGAAGAATTAACCTCTGGTCTTACAGTTTCTGTTACTTTATTCTGCGCAGGTGCCGGTACTTTAATCTTCCACCTGTGCACTAAGTTACAGGTTCCTGCCTTTTTAGGATCATCATTTGCTTTCTTAGGTGGTTTCTATACTATTGCAAACTTTAACACTGGCATGTATGCAACCATGAGTGTTAATGATAAAGCAGCCTATGCCTGTGGTGGTGTGGTTGTCGCAGGTTTAGTTTATCTTGTGATGGCAGCTATTATTAAATTAGTTGGTATTGCCAAAGTCATGAGATTCCTACCTCCTGTTGTTACAGGACCAATGATTGTTTGTATTGGTCTGTCATTAGCTCCTGTTGCTATTTCAAATTCTGCTGTTAACTGGCCATTAGCCTTAGCTGCAATTCTAACCGTTATCGTATTTAATATTTGGGGACGAGGCATGTTAAAGCTCATCCCAATTTTAATGGGCGTGGTATTACTCTACATCGTAGCTTTAATCTTGGATATAGCAGGCTTTACTAATACTGATGGCTCAGCAATTATTAACTATGCTTCAATATCTAGTGCTTCATGGGTAGGTCTGCCACCATTCCAGATGTGCAAGTTTGATTTAACCGCTATCTTAGTAATGGCTCCAATTGCAGCTGCTACCATGATGGAGCACATCGGTGATATGTCAGCAATCTCTGCTACTGTTGGTAAGAACTTTATTGCAAAGCCCGGTCTTAACAGAACCTTATTAGGTGATGGTTTAGCTACAGCCTTTGCAGGCTTCATCGGTGGTCCTGCTAATACTACCTATGGTGAGAACATCGGTGTTTTAGCAATGTCTAAAGTTTATGAGCCTAAGGTTGTAAGAATGGCAGCATTACTAGCTATTATCTTATCTGTAGTACCTAAGTTCTCAGCTATCATTTCAACCATGCCAACAGCTATCATCGGAGGTATTTCCTTTATCCTCTACGGTATGATTTCAGCTATTGGTGTAAGAAACATCGTTGAGAATAAAGTAGACTTATCTAAGTCAAGAAACCTCATCATTGCTGCTGTGATCTTCGTATCAGGCTTAGGCTTTAAAGACGGTTTAACCTTCTCTGTTTTGGGTACTTCTGTAACCTTAACCTCACTTGCTATTGCTGCAATTGCAGGTATTGTTTTAAATGCAGTATTACCTGGTAACAAATACGTTTTCGATGAGAACGTCATTGAAAACGAGATCCACCACAAGGCTTAGCCTTGTAAGTTAAAAGAACAGACAGTGTCTGTTCTTTTATTGAATGTTATTTTTACTGATGTTACTTTGGTAGAAAGTTATTTTTATTGAGAGTTATATTGGCAGAAGATCACTTTTATAGAAAGCTACTTCTAGATAACTGACTTTTAAAACAGTTTTCTTTACAGATAAAGGCATAGATAAATTTTAAAATTTAGTAGATTGAAAAAAGGATAAATAGAATGGATTTTACAAAACAGCCTAACATTACAATCTTCAAGCACCCTCTTATCAAGCACAAGATCTCTTTATTAAGAGATAAAGAGGCTTCTACTAACAAGTTCCGTACTTTAATTGAAGAAATTGCAATGCTAGAAGCATATGAAGCTTTAAGCGATTTACCTTTAAAAGAAGTTGAAGTTGAGACTCCTCTTGAGAAGTGCAAGACTCCAATGTTAGATGGTTTAAAGCTTGCTATTATCCCTGTTCTAAGAGCAGGTTTAGGTATGGTACCAGGTCTTGATGCTTTAGTACCTTCAGCTAGAATCGGTCACATTGGTATGTACCGTGATGAGGTAACTCACAAACCAGTTCCTTACTACTTCAAGTTACCACAGAACCTTGAAGAGAGAACCTGTGTGATCTTAGATCCTATGTTAGCAACTGGTGGTTCAGCTGTTGATGCTGTCGATATGATTAAAGAAAAAGGCGGCAAAAAGATTAAGTTCTTATGCATCATTGCAGCTCCTGAAGGTTTAGAGAAACTTGCAACAACTCACCCTGATGTTCAGATCTACGTAGGTCAGTTAGACAGAGAGTTAAATAAAGATGCTTACATCTGCCCAGGTCTTGGTGATGCTGGTGACAGAATCTTTGGTACCAAGTAAGACTCACTCGTGTAAGAGTTAATTCTCAGATTTGATCTGGCTACCTTATATATAGCTTGATATGGCTTAATCTTACGAGATTTAATTAACTCTAAAGATTAGGTAAAAATCTGAGAGTGAAATAAATTCCGTGTAACCCCAATTAAGTCTGATATCATTTTACGACTTAATTGGAGTTTTAAATGACAAAAATCAAACATAATCCAGCAGCAACTTTTAAGCAGCTACATCCAATAAGAAGTAAGAATACACTACTGACAATGCTTTGTAAGCTAGATCTTTAGTATAATTGCTGTTATCAGGTAAAGTTGATGTCGTTCTTGAATTTGTTTGACGTTTTCAATGGCTTGACGTATTCAATGTTTAGCCCTGCTACAAAATTATGAATTTGCTTGTCTTATCATTTAGATGTTTACCGTAACTCAATAAAAAAGAACTTGATCTTTATTGATGTTAATATCTTCCATTAAGCCATGCAGAATACTGTTTTCAGATCCTTTAAGTTTCATTCACATTTCTCAACATTAAAAGATTTAACAATATTGTTTTCTGAAATTACATTGCTGATTTTGTATTTATTGGTTCTATAGTTGTTTCTATTTAACTCTTTTTCAACCCAGGTTAAGCCATCTAAGGTAAAATCATCAAGGTTGTCAGTAGTATCAGCATCAATGTATAAACAGTATCCATCTTCAAACCATTTTTTGTTATCATAATCGTAATCATGACCAACATCTAAATCGACATGTTGTACATAATAATCTTGGAAGCAATATGGATTTTGTACTCGTTTAATAAATTCTTCTTTATTTCCACTAAATACATCGCATATTTCGTCAACCACAATCAAAATCCTATATTCTAGATTTGAATTAAATGCTTTAACAAAATCAACAAGTGAAATCATAAGATATCTCCTAAAGTTCTCTTCGACGTAACATACAAATTAACTGGTGCAACTTCAATAATAATGTAAGTACATACACGTCATAAGGTTGTAATCTCCAATTGTTTTTAAGCAAAACAGGACATCTTGGAGATGGCTTTTTAGTCTAAAAAGCGCAATGATCTGTTTTTCAAGTTTTCATCAGTTTAACTGCTAGACAATGCATGCTTATATGAACTTTCATAAGAAAACACTATCGCTGTGTTAGTTGCATAAGATACATTCCTATTGTAGATAGGAGGACTATTAGCAACTGCTTTAACCATAGGTTTCTCCAAATTAAATGTTTTTTGCCGTGTTCTGCATTTAGTAATCTTCTACTGATTGTTTAAGATCTTATAATTAAGTTGCTTTTCTATTTGCTCAGCCTGTCTGCAAGCGTAGCTTAACTTTTGAGAACACGATTTTTGGTAATAATAAAGAGCTTTTTGCTCATTTTTTCTTACATGAATACCCTGCTGGTAGTAAAACGCAAGATTTGCACAGGCAGTTCTGCCTTTGATAGCACAGGCTCTGTTACATGCTGCAATATCACCGTTTTCGCATTGTTTTACAAAACTTTCTCTTGTAAAACAGAGTGCAAAGCTAAGCACTACAAATGCTGTTGCAATGATGAAAGCAAAGCTGAACACAGGATGGGTTCTAAAATTGAACTTGAGATTTTTTAAGCTGTCTTTAAATTTCATACTACACTCGCTTTTACGGTCTAATACCTTTAGCAGGTATTTTATTGAGGGTCTTTTATCGTTCTTTTTATCTAATAAACCGATCTTAGCTACAACTTTGCTCTTTGCTTTTATAAACTCCGATATATTAGATTTTGATTTGTATAACCAAGTTGCAGGTAGCAACATGGTCTTTAACTAAAATTTGAAAGGTAAGGCTATGAGTACAAAGATCTAAGAGAAATTAAGGATTGAGGAATTTAGAAGAAAATAATCATTGCCTTACCTTATGAACTAATCTTATAAAGGCATCGTTCCAGATTTAGATTAGTGTATAAAAAAAGTAAATAAATACCTTTTGAAAATCACGCTTAGGATTAAACAGCTAATTCATGATTAAAAAAAATGACAGGTATTAGGTTGGTTCATGCTCTTAGGACTTATTGCGCCACATGATTAGCCTTATGTGGCGCTTAGGATACGTAGGTATTATTCAGTTAAGTTTTGCACTTAAAATTCATTGTAAGCTTAAACTTCCTGATACTCAGTAAAAGCTCTCACCTTTGGATCAGCATTGAACACTGTTGCAATTCTTAACAACTCATTCTTTTTAGGTAGGATGTTGCCATAGTCTCGTGTCTTTATCTGCTCTACAGCTTCACTAAGCTTTGCCTTAGCTTCAGTCTCATTTTCTGCATACTTAAATTCAAAGACTATTCTTCTGTTATCAGACTCAATTACAAGATCGGCTCTACCTTTTGATGAATGTAGTTCTGCGCTTACAGAGTTACAAATACCTTTTAGGTATGTATAGAGCAATTGCTGAACCATCGCCTCTGTATTGATTGGATAGTTATCATATGAAACTGTGTTTAGAACAGTATTGAATAAACCTATGATTTCACCTACATCATTACTTTGAGCAAGGATCTGTTCATTAACATTCTCCAACTTTGTATCATCAAAGACATTAAGTGCCATTAGAGAGAACAGTGCATTGTAAACTTCACTGTTTGGTATTCCTAAAGTCATAAAGCCTTTTGAGTATACAGGTGAACGTAAAGTTAGATATCCTGTCTGGCACATTAAGACATTCTGATTGATAGATGTCAAAGAAGTTGGATTCTTAAAATCATTTACTTTAATGTTAATTGTTTTATCTTTATCAATATAATCCAACGCATTTAACTTATGGGTCTGCAGATAGTTTGCAAGAATTGATGGCAAACCACCATTGTCGTACCAGTACTCTCCAAAGTATACAAATTTATTAGATACCACACTTTGGAAAAATTTATTTACAGACCAGGTACTGAATACTTTCTTTTTGTAGAATTCATCGAAGCAGTAACCATCGTAGTTTTGAGCAAGTCTATCTAACAAAGATTCAATCTGAGTGT